>MAAC01009524.1_pt1 | contig 21550 bp, 16 predicted proteins | sample 1115981 | NCBI WGS metagenome assembly MAAC01 (sample SAMN04961126, study PRJNA320927) | seawater metagenome | isolation source: sample BD02T64 sea water enriched with oil for 64 days | place: USA:Gulf of Mexico | collected 2013-07-27
TGGGGAGTAAATCCGACGTTTTACCGTGTGATTAGGCAAATACAGGGATACAACTCCCCATAACCATTTACGCACCATAAGTACGGTTCTCAGGAGGACGACACCTGGTAACAGGTGTCATCTATCCGACCCTTTCCGAGATAGAAAATTACCATTTAGACTATTAACTCTATGGCGCTAACGCCCCCACAGCGCCTTAAAACCTAATATTCACAATTTTTATATTCACAACATTAAACAAACAAAAAAATACTAACTTGCACTACAAGGATAGAGAGGTGATTGTTTTATTACATAGCTTTACAGCAAACTATTTAAGTGGATTTAATTGAAAGTCAGCTTAATAATGCAGCTCAAGCAAACATAGTCAATCACAAGTAGTCACAACCACTCTTTTTAAGTCTTTACTTGTTTATTTTAATGTATATTTCGATTATAATATCAATTAAGCAATTAAATTTATTGAAATAATAACAATCCAAAGGCATCCTATGCAGGCTAATAAAAACTACGGAACAGGTCCTAGCCCTATGTTGGAAAAACAACGTCAACAGTTAATTATTGATATATTAGAAGAAGAACATTTCGCGAGTGTGCGTACTTTTTGCACTAAGCTGAATTCATCTGAGGCTACTATTCGTCGCGATTTAAATAAAATGTCTACACTAGGCCTACTCAAAAAAATTCGAGGTGGCGCAGAAGTTAATGATAAGGCAGCGACAAAACCTGTAAGAGCTCAAATAAGCAGTTCTTTCTTTTTAGTTGATAAAGAGAAAAATTTAGATAAGAAACAGCTCATCGCTAAAAAAGCAGTTGAACTCTGTGAAGAGAATGAATCCATTATTATTAATGGTGGTAGTTCTACTTACATGATGGGTGAATATTTAATGGATAGACAATTAAATATTTTGACCAATTCGATCGTGCTTGCCCAGTCTCTTTGGGAAACGAGTAATAATCAAATAACGCTACCTGGAGGTGAAATATATCGTTCTCAAGGTATTATATTAAGTGCTTTCGATAATGACAGTATTCCAAATTATCACTGTACTAAAATGTTTATGGGTACCCCAGGTATCAGTAAAATAGGTGTCATGGAGTCAGACACTTTATTGGTAAGAGCGGAGCACAAGCTAAAGAAACAAGCCGAAAAACTTATCATCATGGCAGATAGCTCAAAGTTAGGAGTTGCTAGTAATTTTCTATTTGTCTCTTTATCTGAAGTAGATATACTTATTACTGACGTTGATGCAGATCCTAAATTAGTACAGGAGTTTGAAGCACAAGGCATTGAAGTGATTATCGCTGATTAATAAAAACATCACCTTTTCCAGCAAGAAAATCCTGTTATAATATTTAATGATCATATAGATAAGGGGGATATTAAGTAATAAACCAAATAACGTTAAGCAAAGCGTTTTATACAAAAATTAATTAAATTTCGACCTTGTTCTGCTTTAAATATTCAATTAAGCGCCTCATCATTACCTCATATATCTTTTAAGGCAATTAAGTTAAAGCGATCCAATTAACGAATTTTTATTTAAATCATTAATACATCTTGCACCAGTTAACGTCATTGCCACCCGCATTTCTTTTTCATATAAATCAAGTAGGTTTTCAACGCCTTGTTGTCCTTGTGCGGCTAACGCATAGATATAAGACCGTCCTAACATTGTACAATCAGCACCCAACGCGAGCATACGTACAACATCAAGTCCTGAACGAATACCTGAATCGACAAATATTTTCAGGTCACTTTTCACTGCATCTGCAATGGGGGATAGTGCTTTGACTGAAGACAATACTCCGTCTAACTGACGCCCTCCATGATTAGAGACAACAATACCATCCGCACCAAATTTCACTGCATCCTTGGCATCTTCAACATCGAGTATTCCTTTTATAACCATAGGCCCATCCCAGAATTCTCTGATCCATTCCAAATCTTTCCAAGAAATAGAAGGGTCAAAGTTATCACCTAGCCAGCCAATATAATCTTCCAAATTAGTTTGCTCGCCTCTATAAGCCGAGACATTACCTAAGTCATGAGGTTTGCCCAATAATCCAACATTAATTGCCCAATGAGGATGAAGCGTAGCCTGTAAAATTCTCTTTGAAGCAGCAAAAGGACCACTCATGCCCGAATGCATGTCGCGATATCGAGCACCCGGTACTGGCATATCAACAGTAAATACGAGTGTTTTAACCCCTGCCGCCTTCGCACGTTCCAAAACGTTTTTCATAAAGCCACGGTCTTTAAGCACATATAGCTGAAACCACATAGGCCGTTTAATTGCAGGCGCTACTTCTTCAATAGGGCATACAGAAACAGTCGACAGGGTAAAAGGAATACCTTTATTTTCAGCGGCTTTAGCTGCTTGAACTTCACCTCGTCTAGCATACATACCTGTTAAACCTACTGGTGATAATGAAATAGGTAGACTCATCTTTTCACCGAAAATATCGGTAGATAGATCCAACTCAGACATATCATTTAGTACACGCTGTCTTAACCCAATATCAGCTAAATCCTCAACATTACGTGCCAGTGTACGTTCACTATAAGAACCACCATCGATATAGTGAAATAAAAATGGAGGCAGCTTCTTTTTAGCTGCATTTCGGTAATCTGTTGGAGCAGAAATAATCATGGTAATTCTCTTTTAGTTACACTTTTCACCAGTACTTATTGAAGCAATGAGTACTGGTAAGCGAGCCTGTTAGTTATGCTACGTTATTTGCAGTTTGTTCAATAGCAACTTGTTCGCGGCTATTTTGCGCTAGGTAAGCATAAGTAGCGGTAAAAAAGTAAACAAGTGTTGGTGCGATTAACCAGGTGCGAATAGTTTCAATATCTTGTGTTATATAAGACATTACCCCCATATAAGCACAGCAGGCTAAGGCAGCCCAAGAAATGTACTTAGCTAACTTAGCTAAAGCAGGCAAATCATTACTCTCAGCTTGTGCTGAATATACAGGAGAGCTTAAATAAGCAACTTCAGCCTCTTTACGTGCTAACTCAGCTTGCTCTGCAATTGCGGCTTCTGGGTAGGTTTCTTTTGCCCCCATAATTGAAGCTAAACCACTATAAACAACCGTAGCGAACAGCCAAATCGGCACTAAGATAAAGAACATGTGCAATACATCAGCTATCACTAAATAATAGCTTACCCCAAGTGATAACAACCAAGTGACCATAGCAGCCATATTGGTGTTATTGCCCTTATACTTTGACCAATAACGAGTAAAGCCTAATTTAGGAAATAACCAATGCTCTGCGACTATAATCGCCCCTACTGGCGCCAACATTAAGCCCATAATACCAAGGAAGCCCAGTAACTGAGTAAATACAAACGGGAAACAAGCAATGATTGTAGTGACGATACCTACTACCATGGTTACTTTTGTTCTATCCCATTTATAATTAAGTGATTGAAAGGCAAGTCCAGCACGGTAAATGGTTGGGTTAGACGTTGTCCAACCTGCAATAATAACCGCAAGTATACCTGCGCTACCTAACGCTTGAAATGCGACAACACCGGCATCTAGTTCAGTGATTGATGCTTTTAATAATAACGCCGCTGCAGCACCCATAATACCGGCACAAATCCACGCAACATAATGCCCAATAAACATTCCTAAGGCAGAGTAATAACCATATTTTGAACTTTTAGCGAAGCGAAAAATAGTCATATCGCCCATACTGCCGTGCATAGCTAGATTACAAATCCAGGCAAAAGCAGCAACATGCCAAAAACCAATATCACCACCGGTATCAACCCAAATATATTGATCGGCTACGATTAAAAAGTCATCAAAGCTTGAAATGCTTGCAACACTGTCTGTTGCGGCAACCAGTGTCGGCATTAAAACCAAAGCACCAACAACAAACATTAAAATCATCCAAGGTGCGCAAATCTCTGCAAAAGCGGCTAATTTTTTAAAGCCTTTCATTGCCATCAACACCACAACAGCGCCAACCGCTAAGGCAACCAAAACAAATGAGAGTTCAGTAGGATACCAGGTGGTTTGTGGCGCTATGCCAAAGATAATTTTCACTGCCGAGGCTGATACCGTGATCATCGCTCCGGCTAGAATACAAAACAACACCCCATTAATCACACTGTAGAGTTTTATTGTGCCTGGACCGGCTATTTTTTCAAGGTAGGCGTATAAGGTTAAACGCGTATCAGTGGCAATGGGTGCAGTTACTAGCGCCCATGTCAGCACGGCTAAAAGGTTACCTAACAATAGTCCCCAAAGAATATCGCCGGTACCAACCCCCCAAGCGACAAACAAGGCACCAATAACAAATTCTGTGCCCGCGACATGCTCACCCGCATAACTGGCGGCAAAGGTTTTGCCCGATTGTAATTTATCAGCGGCTACCGGCTCGGTTTCAAATTCTGCTGCAGTTGACATATTCTCTCCCCAAAAAGTCTATTTTCTTATTCTTTAACTCCAACAAGAAAATAGACATTAATTTTTATAGTTATTATATTTCTAGCTATTTGATTCTTATTTTTTAACTTTGTTTTAAACGATGCTTTAAACTATGCCTGAGCCATTACCTCCACTAGAAGGTCTTAATTTACCCACAATGCCACGATAGTTTGCTTTGCGATAAGTGGCAATTGGGTCAATAGCGCCGCCTTTACGGAAACGCGCCATGGCTAAAATTGGCGAAATATCGGTATTAAAAGCATTTTTAAGGGTGTTGCTACACATAAGTGCATCATTATTAGTTTGATATTCAGTTAGTTGAGGACGGTTAACTAACAACGCGGCAATATATGAACGTTGTACGCTAGCGGCTGAATTCATTAAACTTTCAATAGGGTCAGTGACGTTATGTGATTGATCTAACATGTAGTTAGGCTTGAATCCTTCTTGGCCACGGTATTCTGCATCAACTAATTCATTGAAAATCAAAAACTGTTGATACGGGTGCAAGCTACCACTATCTAAATCATCATCACCGTATTTACTGTCGTTAAAGTGGAAACCACCTAACTTTTTAAACTGAATTAAACGTGAAACAATCATTTCAATGTTTACGTTTGGTGCGTGGTGACCTAAATCAACTAATGATTTAGCTTGAGGACCTAATTCCATTGCCGCTAAGATATTGCTACCCCAGTCTTGGATGATGGTTGAGTAGAACGCAGGCTCAAACATTTTATGCTCAATATGCAATTCCCAATCACTTGGCAAACCAGCATAAATAGATTTCATACTTTCTAAGTAACGTTCAAACGCACTTTGGAAATGTTGTTGACCTGGGTGATTAGAACCATCACCTATCCAAACGGTTAGTGTTTTAGAGCCTAACTCTTTACCCCATTCAATACAGTCCAAGTTATGCTGAATGGCTAAATCACGCGCTGCTGCACTGGTATTGGCTAAGCTACCATACTTGTAACTGTGCTCTTGGCCTGGCTGATCTTGGAATGTATTCGAGTTAATTGAATCCCATTTCAAGTTTAAGCTATCAGATGTTTGTTTTAACTCAGAGAAGTCATCTACTTTGTCCCAAGGAAAATGAGGGGATACGCGTTCAGTACACTGAGATAAATCATTGATCACCGCACTGTCTTCTATTTTTTCCCAAATGTTACGTGGCTCACCTTCACCAGGAAAACGCGCAAAACGTGTGCCACCTGTACCTGTCCCCCAAGAAGGCACGGCTATTTGGAATTCTTCCGCTTTAGCGGTGATGTCATCAATGTTAATATTTTTACGTGCTAATTGATTACCAAGTGCTTGATAATCCTCCTTTAAGTAGTTTTCTAATTTTGCATTTTCTTCTGCAATCAAGGATTTATCGATACGTTGAGTCATAATTGTTCCTAATTTTTATATTTATCTAATAATAATCGACTAATAAGGATGGCTTAGCGTAAGAACGCTTCGTGCAAACCACCATCAACACTAATAATTTGGCCTGTCGTTTTACTTAACTGCCCTGAAATCAGCAAATAAGCTGCTTCTGCTTGGTCTGCTGGGGTAATTGGAGATTTGGTTAACGTGCGCTGAGCGTAGAACATCGCCAACTTATCGCGCAACTCATCATCTGAATCAGCTGCTGAAAATTCAACGTCATACTTAGTTAAAGAAGCAATGACTCGATCACGTGGGAACATGGTACTACCTTTAACCACAGTTGCAGGCGCTAAGCCATTTACGTTGACTAAAGGTGATAATTCAACCGCCAACGCACGTACTAAGTGATTGGCAGCAGCTTTTGATGTGTCATAAGCTAAAGAACCTTTTTTCGATACCGCTGCATTAACACTGGTTGTTAATACCATAGAACCTTTCAAGCCTTGTGCTTGCCAAATTTCATTTGCTTGCGTGGCAACGATATAACCACCTTTAACATTAACCGCAAAGCTAACATCAAACATTTGGTCATTACTCATGCCTGATTGACCAGGCGCTAAGAATACACCAGCGGTAACGATAACATTGTCGATACCGCCGTAAGCCATGGTAACTTGGTCGAACATTGCTTTAACGGCGTCACGGTCCGTTATATTTACTTCTAGTGCGATAGCCGGTCCACAGCCTGAAATACCAGAGCCTGCTACACCGATACCTTGACCGTAAATAGCTGTTAATTCGTCAGCCGTTTTTTGTGCTGCCTCAAAACGTAAATCAGCACAAACAACGTGAGCGCCTTCTTTAGCTACGCGAAATGCTGTTTCTTTGCCGATACCGTCACCCGCACCAACAACGACAACAACGTTACGTGCTAAAGGTGCCTCTGCCGGCATACGCTGTAACTTAGCTTCTTCTAATGCCCAGTATTCAATATCGAATGCTTCTTGTTGTGGTAGGGCTTGGTATTCACTGATAGCTTCTGCGCCGCGCATCACTTCAATGGCGCAGTTATAAAATTCAGTAGTAACACGAGATTCACTCTTGTTTTTACCCCAACCGATAATACCAACGCCAGGAATAAGAATGACTGTAGGGCTAGGATCACGCATTGGGGGTGAATCATCACGCTTACAGTTGTTGTAGTATTGTGCATACTCAATACGGTATTGCACAATACCCGTATTTAATTTTTCAACTAAGCTGTCAAAATCGTCTTGTTCTGGATTGTAATCAACATAGAGAGGTTGGATTTTAGTACGTAAGAAGTGATCCGGACATGAAGTGCCCAATTTAGCTAAACGTGGTGCATCAACACTGTTGACAAAACGTAAGGCACTTTCATCTGATTGCACGGTAGCAATAAACTTAACTTTATTAGATAAAATACCACGCGCAACTGGTAAAAATTTGCTCAATAATGCGGTACGTTCTTCATCTGATAAGCTATCTACTTTAGCACCACCAAAGGTATTAGTACCTTTGTCATGTTCTTCGATATAGCGTGCTGCTGTTTCAATCACCCAAAGTGAGGTTTCATAACAGCTTTTACTTTCACTGGCCCAGTTGGTGTGACCATGCTGGCCCATTAAAATACCGCTAATATCAGCACTTTTGGCATAAATTTCTTCACATAATAAAGCCGCTTCCCAACCAGGTCTCATCCATGGTACGTAAGCCATTTTACCGCCCCAGATGACTTCAGTAAGCGCTTCTTGATCTTTACAAGAGGCCACCGCAATAACCGCATTCGGATGTAAATGGTCAACATGCTTTTCAGCAATCATTGAATGTAACGGGGTATCGATTGAAGATGCGCGCGGATTCAAACAAAAGTTACAGTGTTTGTACATCGGGATCATGGCATCTTCGCCTGCTGACTTAGGGCCTTTGTCGTCAAATTTCTGGTAGGTATCGTCTAGTGCGTCCAATTTTTCTTGATATAAAGAGGAAAAGTTTTCTTTTTTAGCGGTACGTAAATCACCACCAGAGCCTTTTACCCATAAAACTTCAACTTGCTCGCCCGTAAGCGGATCGGTTTCCATAATTTTAGCAGAAGTATTGCCGCCACCGGTATTGGTAATACGTTGATCCGCCCCTAATACATTCGAACGATAAACTAAGCTATCTACCCCTGTTAAAGGCTTTGCAACTTCATCATCCCAAAGATAATTAACGTGTTTAAATTCTTCTTTATTATATTTCATACTGTTCCTAACATTTATATTCTTATTATTCGAGACCGATATCTGTCATTCGAATAATGTAAAAGACGTTTCCCATTACTAACTTAAAACTAATATCTCATGCTAAAAAACAATAGTCAATCACTTTTAATCAATTTCAATCACCAACAAACATAATCATGCATATAATGAATTTTAAATATAAACATCTTGAGGGAATTAAAAGTAAACTATTGTTAAAGCTATATTTTTAACTTGCAAATAGTTTCAATCGAGTCTGGTTTTAGCGAGGCGCCACCAACAAGAAAGCCATCAATATCTTTTTGTTTGATCAACTCAGCGGCATTAATTTCATTAACGCTGCCGCCATACAGTATTGAAATATTTTTAGATAAGATGGGATCAAGCCCATAAATATATTGTCGAATCATACGGTGAACTTTTTGGGCTTGTTCAGGTGACGCAGTTTGTCCTGTACCAATAGCCCATATAGGCTCATAAGCAATAACCACTGATTTGAATTTTTTTAAGCCAATATCATTAATCACGCACGATAATTGCTCAAGGATAACAGACTGTGCATCACCTTTCTCCCGTTGCGCTAGGCTTTCACCGATACATAAAACCGGCGTTAAACCAGCATCCATGGCTTGAGTGATTTTTTTGGCAATAATACCATTAGATTCTTGGAAAAGAGATCGTCTTTCTGAGTGTCCTACTAATACATATCGACAATAAAATTCTTTCAGCATGTCTGCAGAAACTTCACCGGTATAAGATCCGCTGTTGTTTTCATTAACATTTTGGGCACCAAGCTTTATATTGCTACCAACGATATACTCTTTAACTTGGTGTAAATAAGGAAAAGGAGGGCAAATCACCAGCTCAGTATTCGCTGTATTGGAGAATTTCAACATACCCGTAAGTAACTTGCTATTAGCGAGTATACTGCCATTCATTTTCCAATTAGCGATTATCAATGTTTGTTTCATTTAAACCTCAAAGGCGTATTTCAACCACTGTTCTTTATAGTTATATAGCGCTGTTAAGCTTGTTTCACTCGCCTGATAAACATCGATACAGCAGTTAACATCATTCCAAGTAGTTAAATAACCTGCGCCTTGAACCGTGCCAGTTGAATCGGTTGACAAAAAGACACCTTGCTCCTCTCTTAATTGATTTAATACCGCACATAGCAGCGGATTTTTAAGAAAAGCACCTTCTATGAATATTTTTCCTTTAGCATCTAACATGTCTAACTGGTAGTCGATCATCAAAGCACAATAAAGTGTTGCCAGTGCAATACCGCTAATTGGGTTAATATCACCAACAAAGCCACTATTTCTAACGCCAAAAGGACCACTGCCATCACTAAAGTTAGGTAAAGCGAAAACTTGTTGCTCTATAATTTTTTGTAAATCAGTTTCATCGAATTGCTCACCCAGCCAAGAGCCTGCTTGTTCGCATATTGCTTCAAATTCTCGACCGCCCATAAATCGTGCACAAGCAATGGGTCTGCCCGTTGCATCAATATTAGCAAGCATATCTTTGTTGGCATCTAAATTTTCTAATGGCACTTGTGTTGCCATTAGAATCGTCCAAGTGCCGGTAGAGATAACGGTGAATGGTGCTTGACCTTGTGTCAGGCGATAACGCAGAAAGCTGGCATTACTATCATGGATACCATTGAATAATTGGCAATCAGAGCTCAAGCCTAATTCTTCTCTCAGCTCAGGTAAAATCTCACCGCAATCAAACCAAGCGGGTTTAAGTGGTGGTAGCAAATCTCGACATTGTAAAGTATCAACGAGTGATGAATAATCACCTTTCTTTAATGACCACAAATCAGTATGACAACCCAAAGAAGTTATTTCAGCATAGCGCTGACCAGTAAAGCGCCAGGCCCAATATTGCGGATACATTAAAATATCGGTCGCTTTTGCAAAGTCATCAGCAAACTCTTTTTTGAGCCAATAAAGCTGACGCCCTATGTTTAAACCACCAGGTAAATCAGGAGAGTAAGTTTCACTAAATTTAGGACGAATATCGCCGTACGCAGGAGTCGATGAAGTTATGTCTTGGTATTCATAGTCTAATATTGGTAAGACAAGCCCATCACTAATACGGGCATTCCTATTTATTAATGCCGCCGTAGCCCCATGAGTGGTAATAGTTATCGCACTAATAGAATAGTTTTTAGTAACTTCCTTAATACCGTCAACAATCCACTGCCATATAGCCGTAACATTAATACTTGGGTAATTCCCTTTTAGTTCAACAACATTTTTCATTTGTTTTGAAAAAATAGAATCGAATACATGGTCTAAGACATGCAATTTTGCATGGGTTTTACCTATATCGATTACTAAAGCATTTGTTTTTATTTCATCTGTCATGGTTCATTACTTTTCATAGCTATGTTTTTATCTGGCTAATGTTAGCCAATATTCAAACCACAATAACACTCAATTACAATCATAACAAGTCATAATTAGTCACATTAGTTGTCAGTTTTTTAAATTACTCGGAAACAGAGAGAGGGAGCTCTCCTCGCACCCGCAATGCCTAATTGCTGCAATCAAGGCCTTTTTTCGCATTTTGGAATATCGCCTTGAATCTTGCCTCGATCAATCCCGTCGCATTCACATACCCATGAAGAAAACAGACAATAAACCCATTGATTATTTAACGAACACTGAAATGCAGCCGCTACTGGACGCGCCAGATCCACAAACACCTTCAGGAATACGAGATAGAGCAATGCTACATCTGTGCTTTGCCGCCGGCTTGATGGTGTCTGAATTAGTTGGGCTAAGCCTTAGCCAGCTTGAATTACAACCTCAGCCATCTGCATTTGCAGGGCAAACGCATGAACGTTATTTAACCATCACCATGCACTAAAGTAGGTAGTCATTGTTCAGGACACACAGTGTTCGCTTATTTTTCATACTCAACTTTCTCGTTGTATTCTGTTTAATATATTGAGAACCAATTGCCTTATCACAGCAAGGTTCTAGCCTGAAAAACCCTGGCGGGCTCTGCAAGCATCCTCCCCGACAGATCTAATGACCAGATGAGTAAACCGCGGGAATCTCCCCCGCAGCATCCCGCAGAACGGTACGTGAACCTCTCAATTCCTGCTCGCCAATGGGCAAACAAATGGGGATTCTGCTTTGAAATTCCTTCCACGAATTTCATCGCTTGTGTCTTATGGCGTCGAAGGGATTTAAACTTTTGCCTAGCCCACCTGATCAGCGCTTTATTTACGTGACAGCACATTCCATATAATGCTGAGCGGCAATATCGACCATAATAGCCTATCCACCCATGTATCATTGGGTTGAGCCATTTAGCCAACTGAGCAATGCTTAGCTCAGTTGCCATACGCACACGTAATTTTCTGATCTTCAATCGCATGGATTTTAAGGCGACCTTGCTCACCGCTGGCGTAAAACTAACAAACATACTATTACGCTTACGATTTTTACAAAGTCTTCTCCTAAAAGTATAACCAAGGAAGTCGAACGTAGTATTTTCATACCATCCTTTACGACTTCTGTCTTTACAATAAAGGATTTTGGTTTTTAGTGGGTGAATTTCAAGGCCGCATGCTTCAAAGCGTTGCTTCAATACCTTTAACATGTGTTTTGCCTCTGCCTCACTATTACAATGGCCGCCTCCTTGATACCAATAACTAACCATTGTCATATAACGTCAGTATTTATACTTAGTATTGTCCATTTAGTTCAATAACATTTTTCATTTGTTTTGAAAAAAAATCAAACGCCTTATTAAATACATGTAATTTGACGTGTGTTTTACCAATATCTATTACCAAAGCGTAGTTTTTATCTCCGCTGTCTTAGGTTTTATCTAAACTGATGATGATTACCCTTAACAACACAATCACAAACAGTCGGAACAAGTCAGCTCAAATCAAATGGCGATTGTTTTTTTCACCTTAATCAACCAAAATAAAGACAATATTAGGTCGGTCAGCTCACCAACTTTAGGGTTGGGCCAGACACGATATTAATTCTTCATGACCGGCCCGGATGATTGCATCTCGGTCACTTGATAGGAATAAAATTCGTCATTATTTTCCTTCATCCATTTGTCTAACTGAATTCTTAAACCAGCCTTCACTTTGGCAAACTTGGCATCATTCGCCAGGTTGACAATTTCATTAGGATCATTTTCCAAATCGTACAACTCCTCACCAAATTCTAGATAGAGGTTGTACTTGAATTGATGGTTACGGATTGAACGGATCGGATTAACCCACTTTTGTTTACCATAATATTGTGTGACGACAAATTCACGAGGCTTACCCTGTTCACCATCCGTTAACAAAGGTTTATAAGAAATACCATCTACCTGAGGTACTTCCAGTCCAACCAAATCAAGCACGGTGGGCACCATGTCGACATTCAGCCAGTCATGCTTTCGCTCCACATAGGGCGTTACACCGCCTAACTGAGGGGGGACACGGATAAAAGCGGGCACTCGGATCATATGTTCATACATAAAGGGCCCCTTGAAGATCAATTTATGGAAAGTATCCATATCACCATGATCAGAGGAAAAGACAATAATGGTATTATCCCACATTCCTTGATCTTTGAGTTTAGTGATGACTCGTCCGAGCATATCATCAAATAGTGTGACCTTCTGGCGATAATAATCACGGTAATATTGCCACTCCGTTTTTTCTTTACCATGAATAATCATGCCCTGATTGTTTTTCATAAAAGCTAATTGTGGCGCAGGTTTCGCCGCTAAATTTTCCTGATACCAACTCTCCCCCAGCACAGCTTCTTTTACCTTCGCAGGATCACGATTGGGCCGATTTTGAAAATGATAAATATCATGGGGATCGTTAAACATCATAAACATGAAAAGGGGTTTATCCCCACCAGCATGCTCTTCCATAAAGGACAGGGCAAGCTTGGAGGCATTCTCATCATCCCAATCTTTACTGCCACTGCGCACATCCCAACCAGCGTTGCCGATTTTATTAGCGCCTAGATGCCACTTGCCCATAAAGCCCGTTACGTAACCTGCATCCTGCATCCGCTTGCCAATGGTGGGTAGTGCGAGTTCAGTGCCGCCTGCTGAACCGACGTTATTCATCATCCCTGTTTTATGAGGATATAAGCCCGTCATCATCGATGCTCGACTTGGGGAACATTGTGGGGTGGTTACAAAGGCATGTTCGAACACCACCGATTCTTTTGCCAGTGCATCGATATTCGGTGTCTGGAAAAAGTTATCGACAGTGCCCATAGCCTGATAATGCTGCTGATCCGACAAAATAAAGACGACATTCGGTCGTTTATTGTTATTGGCCAAGCTGGCTGTTGAACAAAGCAGCAACAATAGAGACACTAATATTTTTTGCATTCGTTAAGACCTTTTTATAATTGATTTTTTAGCATCAAAATTTATTGCTAATTAATTACCGATGGCTTTATTTCACATTGACACAAGAACCACCACATGTCATCTTACAGCACATATGATAAATTACAATCAAAAGCAGTCACTCGAGAGGTAGAGTCATGAAATCAGTTCTCGTTCGCACATTCGCCATGGTGGCTTTTTCATCGACTATGGCGCTATCTGCGTTAGCAGATTCTACAATTAAAGAACAAAATTCCATCAACAAACGCTCTTTTGATTACCGTATACTTAATGGTCTTAGACAAACACCTGAACTGCATAAAAATCTGCCGAAAGATTTCGAACATAACTTAGATAGCTATCTTGATTGGCCAGAGTCTGATGTTATTAGCCTAAATAAGTTAACCAGTAACATCTCAGCCGCCACTTTTCTTGAAAGCCAAAGCAAGGTGTCCTTTAATCAAACTGGCGATGATGTGACTTTTAAATTACCAAAACAATCTATAAATCAATACAACAGCGTAATAAAAGTAAACTTAGCTCAGCCTTTTAAAATATTGTAGAAGTGAAATACACATGAATACCAACTTAATACGTAAAGCCTTTGTCATGGATGTCAATCCTGATATGCACGAAGAATATCAACGCCGACACTCACCCATTTGGCCAGAATTAGAAACTGCTATTAAGGCTCACGGTGGTCATAACTACTCAATATTTTGGCACCATCAAAGTAATCAACTTTTCGGTTATATTGAAATTGAAAATGAAGAAAGATGGGCTGCTATTGCAGAAACAGACATTTGCAAAAAGTGGTGGGCTTATATGCAAGATGTTATGAAATATAACGATGATGGAACGCCTTTTGCGCTAGAGATTAAAGAAGTATTTCATCTCAATTAAGAAAATAACATTCATTAGATAATAGAAAATTAAGCTTAAAAATTTGATTAAAAGATTATTAAAACGTCAGAAGATCACTACATGTCTAACTATCTTCATTTTTAGTTGCTTTTAAGCTTCTGCACAAACAGATAAACAAGTTGAAACCGTAGATTACTTCGCCGATAACGGTTTTATCATGCTGATGTGAAACATTACGTCCCACCCAGTAATCCATATCTCGCCGTGAAATCGCATCGACAGGATCTTTGCGATCGCCAGAAAGATGCCACTTGCCAATATAGCCTTGTTGCTTTAGTATTTTGTGGAAAAATCACTTCGTTATCCGGCTGGCGAATGTCGTTATGTATTACACCCGTTGAATGACTGTAACGGCCGGTCATCAGTAGGGCACGAAAAGGAGTGCACACGGGGTGTCCTGAAATAGCATTGCTGATCAATAGCCCCTGTGCGGCCAACTTATCAAGATTCGGGGTGATGATCTGTTGATTACCCCCAGCTCCAGGGCATGAGCACGCATCTGATCGACGACAATAAAAATAATATTCGGTTTTTTTTGCTCAATCTGTTTCACCGCTTGTGCTTCAGCTGTTGCATGGATTACGAGGCGGCCAACTTCCCAGCCTTCTGGAGACACTGCCCTTTTTCCCCCGTGTTATTTGACTACTGTTAGCGATGAAACTTAAACAACCAATGATAGCGAATGTGTAAACGAGAACTAATTTCATGATAGAAACACCTGCATGTTATTGGAATTGACTGCATATTACCATTAATGATTTATTATCATCTTTATCGACTATCGAATTACAGTCTAAAGCAAACAATAGCCTAGAAAATCCTGCAAGTTTTAAGACACCTAAAGTTGACAACTTCATTTAACATTCCCTTACTTTTTTTTAATTTTTTACCTTTAGTCTTTCACATAAGTAAAGCCCCGTAAAATATTATTCTACAGGGCTTCAGTGTTACTTAGAAAGTACCTCGTACTCCTAATAGTGCGCGACGACCGGTGTATTCATTATGTATCACCCGCTCTCTAACATCAGCAAATCTGATTGAATTTTCGTCCGTTACATTACTAACATCAAAGGTCAATTTGATGTTTTCTGTTACGTTATAACCAAATCCAAGATCCAATTGTCCGTATTCCTCAACATGCTCTGGTAGTCCAGCAAGTCCGAAGCGTTTAGCAAGGAACTCATCTCGCCAGTTCCAGGAAATTCGGGCTGAAAAACTTTCGTCTTCATAAAAACCAATAAGGTTGTAGGAGTGTGGTGTAAAACCTTCCAAACCATTAATAGGATTGGTTACTAATGGTTGAGAATTTTTGCTAGCATCATCATTATTACCCGATACAAAGGTGTAGTTCGCCTGAATTCCGGTTTTGCTTAGAAAATCAGGTAAAAAATCCAGGTAAACTAAACCGGCCAGCTCATAACCTTGTACAGAGCCTCCATCTACATTACGCTGCGCGGTATCTGCAAGAATGATATCTCCAAAAGCAGGGTGTTCGAAGCCTGAATCGACAAGTTCTGTCGTTTCGGAGATGGCCGTAGTAATATCTTTGAAAAATAGCGATACCGAAAACGCATTACCATTGTCTGCATAATATTCCAGTGAAGCATCGTACTGCCACGCTTCGAAAGGTTCTAGTTCAGGGTTATTAGCGGTGCGATTTGAAAGTCCAAATAAACCACTAAAATTTTGACTAGGTGTAATCGACCCCATGTTCGGGCGAGTAATTACTTTTGATACCGCAACTCTGAAGTCTAAGGCGTCACTGACCTCTAATTTAAAATTAGCACTAGGCAATAAATTTGAGTATGTATTTTTCGACGTAATTTGCTGTATTTCAGTCGTAACATAGATAAGACCTGATGTTGCCCCATCAGGATCTTCAGCTTCAATCCTAATTAACTCCACTGACGGACCAGAAGCAGTTGTTTCAGTCTCAACATACCTAAGTCCCACATTTGCTGACCAAAACATATCCTGAAATTCGCCATCAAGGTCTACTCTAACATAAACGCCGTAGTTGCTTTCTTCAACTGCTCTTGCTTTTTCTGGTCTCGCTCGGGTGGTACAGACATCATTATTACCAGAGCCTTCACGAATTGCCGAACAGTACCCATCAAAATCAGTTAACAGATATTCTCGTGGGAAGTTGGCTCCTGAATCGCTCAACAAGTTTGGTAACGAAATAGGAGTGAATATATCAGTAGGCAGTGTAAAGAAACGACCTCCCATATGCGGCCGTGGACCATTGGCTACATTTATAGCTTCCCAAGGTGACTGCACACCATTCGTTGGATCAAACCAAGCTACATAATTATGATCCGCGTATAAGATACCTGCCGAGGTATAACCAGGGTCAAATGGCCCTTCTGGATTAACTGGACGATACTCACCAGAGTTATAGGGTAAGGCTGTTTTTTCACGGTTTCCGTAAAATACACCAGCTTTTATGCCTGATATCAAGCCAGAACTGACGGGTAAATAACCGTCAAATCGAGCTTCAAATACTTCGTCTTCTCTCTCTATTGCTGGCGTAAGCGCAACGTGTGCACGCGCGTTAGCAGGATCGGCTAAATCAAATGATGTTGACCACGATGGTACATCTCCATTGGCCCAAGTAATCACGTTATTACGAAAGTCTGGGTTAGTGGTTCCAGCGCTAGGATCATCTAAAGTTCCGGGCGACAATGGATCATTCCAAGGGTTATTATCTTTTATCGAAGGCTGTAGACGAGTACCTTGGTTCCATGCTTCTGCACGTGACCAAGAGACATCGGCGGTTAATTCAAGACCACTGTCTAAATTCAAAAAACCGTTCCAACCTAAAGCGATCGTTTCTGAGTCTCCTCCTCTTTGTTCATTACGATAAGCTACTGGACCAAAAGTCTTGATAAATGAGGTTGCCGTTCCGTTTTCGTTAACTTCAACATTAGAGAAATTCGGAAACTGTAACGGAGCAATTATCCCCTGAGTAACTGATTCACGCTTAAAGTCTACATAGAGTGCGTCAACAGTCATACCCATGTTATCATTAGGCTGATACTGAAACGTACCGGTAACACTGAGTCGCTTACGTTCGTCTTCAGTGAAACTTTGTCCCATTTCTTGAGGGAATCTAAATTCAATTTTATCTTCTGAATCCACTGATTCCGCTGTGGTACCATTATAATAGGCCCATTTACCACCACGGGATTCCTCTATTTGCGTTTTACGGTCTTCATAAGAAACAGCCAACAAAACACCCAAAGTATCGTTGGCAAAAGAATTACTCACTATGCCTGAAAGTCGTGGACCCCAGTTTTCACCCTGATCCTCATACCTACCTTGAGCAGAGCCGGACATTTTAAAACCAACATTATCGAGTGGGCGAGCTGTGCGCATATTAATGCTTGCACCGATACTACCGTCCCATAAATCTGAAGTGGGGGTCTTTACAACATCGGCACCTGTTAATACTTCAGCGGCTAATGATTGAAAGTCGAACGCTCGGCTTATACCTACTTTGGAGAAGGTATAATCTACCGCACCATCATTGGAAATGGTCGCAATGGTGCGATCATTTAGTCTTACTGTGTTAAATTCTGGACCGAAACCTCGAACAGTAATCTTTGACCCCTCTCCTGATTGTCTATCAATAAAAACACCTGATATTCGCTGCAGTGATTCTGCAATGTTTTGATCAGGGAACTTACCCAGATCTTCAGCGGTAATTGAGTCTACGAAACTGGTGGCTTCTCGCTTTCGATCTATCGCTTTATCTATTGACGAACGTATACCCAACACTTCGATCTTTTCAATTTCTTTTTCCTGCACTGCATTTTTTTGCTCTACAGCATTTGCATTACCAAATGATGTTATAGCCGCTAAAACTGCTGCAGATATTTTAGTTCTATTATTCATAAATTCCCCTAATAATTATAACGTTCTGTTCACTTTTATTATTTTTCATAAAATGTGCATCTTTCATCATGCTTACTTTTTACACGGTTCAACGCCTATCAAAAAAACTCTTCGCTTGTGCATTTACATCTTTTTATCGAAAAATATAGACATTTATTACTTGTACTAAGTATCAAGCCTAAGACTATTAAATTGTTTTTTACGTTACATTTAAAATAACCTTTTTTTTCAGTGATTCTGCTAGAGAACAACCTTAGAATAAAAAATCCTAATCAAATCACCTACAAAACAAAGCCACAATAAAATTCATATATAACGCTTTCTACCAATTTAACCCTCACAACCACAACCAATATAAATCAGAACAAACCAAATATCAATCATAAACAAGCATAAGCAATCAAATAGTTCTAAAAAAAAGATATAAAATAATTACATCCTATGAAAGTTAACTGTTGTAGCGGTAATTTAAATAATCGCCAAAGATAAAACTGCTTAGATAAACATGAAAACATTCACACAGAGAGTTCAATAAGAAAAATCCCCGCTAGCTAACGCTTAACGAGGATTGATTCATACTGTTTCAATTAATCAAAGGCACGACGAAGTCACTAAGTTATTAGTCCGACACTGATATAGTAGGTAATTATGCCTATTAAAAATTATTCTGTTAGAGTTTCCAACTAGATCTATTGTGCTCATCAAATAAACATATTATAAAAACATGAAACACTAAGAGAAATACAACCTCGTATAGTAATAGTGTTTTAACATTAATTTAGACTTTTCTATAGCATTAGTGATCGTTTAGCTATATCTCGTATCATGCCCTGAGCCCTAGATTACTTAAATCTGAACGAGTGTCATGATTGTATAAAGCAAGTAGCTTCATCGTTCTATAGTTAGAAATTTAAAATTTACTATCAATAGTTAATTAATGAGCATCTCGAAATGGTGAACGGGTAAATAATGTTTTCTACGGCTGCGATACGTAATTAACCGTTAATTTATATACTATTAAGTTCATCCGTGTAACGTTTTTATCCAAGGTGTTGGATTTATAGATAATATATAAGCCTTGTTTTCGTAATTAGTTATTTGCACTAGTAAGTCGTTTGTTGGTTAACAAAACCTTTTAAAACAACACTTCGGTCAGTATGAAGCACAACAACTCACATTAAATCATTTGCAATCATTGATTTTATGGGTAGAATGAATCACGATTTGTTTAATTTGATAGAAAGACAGGGATAAAATGAAAACAAAATGCAAGAAATTAATAACCATAATAGCTACTGTATTTATAGGTGGTATATTATCATTACCTTCTTGGGCTAACAGCAAGCCCAATATTATTTTCATTCTTACTGATGATTTAGGGTTTAATCAAATTGGTGCTTATGGTGATACTCCTATTAACACTCCAAATATTGATAACCTAGCAAAAAATGGAATTCGATTTACTCAAGCTTACTCCGGTAACACAGTTTGTTCTCCGTCTAGAGTTTCGTTATTTACCGGGCGTGATGGTCGGTTTATGAGTAACAATTCCAATACAGTTAAATTACAAGAAATAGACGTTACATTGGCACACGTTTTAAAATATGCTAATTACGATACTGCATTGTTTGGTAAATATTCGATAGGATCACAAATGGGGGTTACAGATCCATTAGCTATGGGATTCGATACTTGGTATGGGATGTACTCAATATTAGAAGGCCACCGTCAATATCCGACAATATTGTGGCGTGATGGGAAAAAAATTAGAATTGAAGAAAATGAAGGCGGTAAAAAAGGTGCTTATGCTCAGGAATTATTTACCGAGGAAGCAATAGATTACATCAATAAAAAACATGATAATCCATTTTTCGTAATGTTGACCTTTTCTTCTCCACATGCCGAATTAGCAGTGCCTGAAAAATACTATCGCCAGTACAAAGGTAAATTCCCTGAAAAATCATACACAGGAATGTCAACAGGAATTCCAGATGATAAATATGCCGCTTATTACCCTGCAGCAGTTGAAAATCCTCATGCAACTTTTGCAGGAATGGTAAGCGCATTAGATGATTATGTTGGGAGAATAATGCAAGTATTGAAAGATAAAGGTATTGCTGATAATACACTTATAGTTTTTACTTCTGACAATGGTCCACATGATGAAGGTGGTGGTGATCCTAAATTCTTTAAGGCATCTGCTCCTTACAAAGGTCAAAAAAGAGATCTGTATGATGGTGGTATTCATGTTCCTATGATAATACATTGGCCTGATAAAATATCTAAACCGCGGGTAGATGATACTCCGTGGGCTTTTGCTGACGTTTTACCTACATTTGCTGATTTAAGCGGTGTTTCGCTTAATGTTGTCCCAAGAGTGAGAACGAATGGTGTTTCGATAGCAACCTTATTAAATGATTCTCCGGGTAAGATACAAGAACGGATATTATACTGGGAGTTTGGTAAACAAGTTGGTGATCCAAACTCAGGTATTATTGGAGAAGTTTATCAAGCAGCCCGAAAAGGGAAGTGGAAAGCGGTCAGATATGGCTTAGCCAACTCAGTTGAACTCTATAATATTGAAAGTGATCCTAATGAATCTACAAATTTGGCAGCTAAATATACCGATATCGTAAATGAATTCTATAAAATGTTTGAAAAACATAAAAGTTAGAAAGAACTAATTTTAAATGCAGTTATGTCACTACCAATGGGTTATGGCTGAGTATATTGGCCACAAATTTATAATTTCTAAGGCGCTTAATACAGAAAAGTTAGCCTTACTGGTGAATCGATGCGATGTTGTTCATCTAGAAATTGATGTAGTTGATAAATTTGGCCACTTCGTACCTGAGGCTAGTAATCGATTACACCTTACGAGTGATGGTCCAGCTAAGTTAATTGGGGTTGAAAAGTATGGGCTGATGTTCATGGGATATTCTCCAATCTAAGGTGAGGAACATGCTTCAAGACTTAGAGTAGGAAAAAATAAAAATGTAATAAGGAGATGCAGTGCTAGCAAAGAGCACCATTAGCTAGGTAGCGGTTTAGTTCAGTATAGTGATAAGAATACATGAGGTTTTTGTGAAGTTATGTCTCCATTAAAACAAAAAATTAAAAAATTTGGTTAAAATTCTATGGCGTTATGTGCCCCGGAGCCTGACGGATCCCCACTTCTTTATTTGAAAACAGCATCAGCATAAGCCTTTAAACCACCTAGTCCTAGCGCGATATCAGCAATGGTAAACCTATATTCT
>MAAC01009525.1_pt1 | contig 21533 bp, 20 predicted proteins | sample 1115981 | NCBI WGS metagenome assembly MAAC01 (sample SAMN04961126, study PRJNA320927) | seawater metagenome | isolation source: sample BD02T64 sea water enriched with oil for 64 days | place: USA:Gulf of Mexico | collected 2013-07-27
GTGAAATACTTAAAGAAGTCAATGACTTTCCTGAAAGATTCAGCCCAAATGTTATTATGAGACCTTTGTATCAAGAGGTAATTTTACCTAACCTGGCATATATTGGTGGTGGAGGTGAATTGGCATATTGGTTAGAGTTAAAAGATTATTTTAATGAAGTAAGTATTCCTTTTCCAATACTATTGTTACGGAATTCGGTACAAGTTATTTCTACGAAACAACAAAAGAAACTCGATAGTTTGAGTATCTCACATCAAGAGTTATTTTTAAAACTTAACGATTTATTAGGGGTGAAGGTAAAAGAGAATTCAGCAATTCAAATGGACTTTACGCAACAACGATCGCAATTAAAAACACAATTTGCTCATTTAAAAGAAACCGCTAAAAAAACAGATGTTTCCTTCTTAGGAGCTGTAAATGCACAAGAAAAGAAACAATTAAACGGAATTGACAACTTAGAAAAACGATTATTAATAGCAGAGAAGAGACGTCAACAGGATTTGGTTGTTCGAATCTCGGAGATTAAAAACCAATTATTTCCAAATCAAAGCTTGGAAGAACGTCAACGAAATTTTTCGGAATATTATTTAGAATATGGAGACAGCTTTATCGAAGCTTTAAAGGAGTCACTAAAACCTTTAGCATTAGAATTTACAATTTTAGAAATTTAATTAAATAGAGCTACCAATTGGTAGCTTTTTTATTGGACTTTATTCCCATTTATAAAAGTCTGTAAAATTTTAATTTGATCTAGTTCAGTCACAGGAATATTAAAAGGGTTTTTGTCTAGAATAATAAAGTCGGCATATTTTCCTTTTTGTAAAGAGCCTATTTTTTCTTCCATATGTATTTGCCATGCAGCATGTATGGTCATAGATTTGATTCCATTTATAAGAGAGATTTTTTGATGCAATCCTAAAGTATCACCTTCTTTTGTTTGTCTTAATATGGCTGTCTGAATTAAATGAAAAGGCTTGCTTTCAAACATGGGCTGATCTGCATGCATAGAATATTTGATTCCCAATCGTTGTGCAACACCAATGGGTAAAATTTGTTGTGCCCTTTGTGTACCTAAAATATCATTGGTCAAGGCTTTTCCATAATAATACAAATGATTGGTGTGAAAACTAGGCGTAATATTTAAACGTTTCATGGCCAATAAGCTTTCCTCTGTAAGCAGTAAACAATGCTCTATACGATGTCTAAAAGCAGCAATATTAGCCATCGTATTGATGCTGTCAAAGGCTTTTAAAACCTGTTGGCTAGAAATATCTCCTTGTGAGTGAAAAGCAATTTGCCAGCCTTTTTTCTGATATTTATGAATGAACGTATACAAATCAGATTCATTGATTAAAGGTTTTCCACGAGAGCCTTCTGGAATGTGCAATCCATTTTTTGTTAAATCAGAAACCAAATAGGGGGTCTGCATAAACATAGAACCTGTATATGGCGAACCGTCATACCAATGTTTTACACCGATGATATTATAAAAATCGTTGGGTGTTTTTTTTGCAGGCAATAAAAAATCACGATCGTGTCTTATGTATATAAAATGTCTTGGAAATTGACTTCTTTTTGGAAGCATTCCAATGCTTGCAAGAAGTTGATTCAAAAGGGTAGGAGAGGCATCAGATAAATGTTGGTATAAACGTAACGGTTTGGCATCATTAATTGTTAATCCAGCAGAGACAACTGTGGTATTTCCGTTTTTAGCATAGTCTTTTAAGGTTTGGGTAGTTGCATCAATTAGAAAGTCGGAGGTTAATACTTCTTCTTTCAATACATTTAAAACCGGCGTAAATGCTTCTTGCTCTGCAATGAGCCCAGTTAAATTTCCGTTGCTATCTTTTTCATAATAACTATTTGGAGAAGGATTTTTTGTGTTGTTTGTAATTCCTGCTTTTTCAAAGGCTTTTGAATTTGCCCAATAGGTATGTAAACTTTGAGAAATCAATAAAACAGGATTGTTGGGGGCTATTGAGTCCAAAAAACCAATATGTGGAGTGCGTAAGTCTTCCACTAAAATAGGATCAATTCCCTTGCAAATAATCCATTCTCCTTCTTTTTTTGTGCGTATTTGTTCTTTTAAATACGACCAAACTTGCCAGTTGTTTGCATGTTTAAAGCCAGATAAATCAATCATTTTATTTAAAAAAGAAGACAGTGCAACATGAGAATGACTATCAATAAAACCAGGCAATACGGTGTTGTTTTGCAAGTCGACAATTTTGGTGCTTGCAGAGGCAAGTTTTTCAATAGTTACATTGTTTCCTATGGCTTCTATAATACCATCTTTTACAAACATGGCTTCTGCAGTTGGTTGTACGGAGTCTATTGTAATAATAGTTCCATTAATGTACATGGTCGCTTCGGTTTTCTTGAAGTCAGTTGCAAGCGCATACAATGCGATGCCTACAATCGCCAAGAAAATAAGTAAATAGATGTGTTTACGTTTCATAGAAATGGATTAGAGATACTCAAATATACCAAAGATTTAAGTTTAAATAAAAGCGGTTCACTATATGGGTGAGATTTGCGGTATTTACCTTAATTTCGCAGCGTGAAACATCCATATTGAAATGTTTGATTTTTAAGAAAGTGATTGAATGGATGTTACATGTGACTGATAAATAACAATAGATAACACACATGAAATCTACCAAAAAGAACTTCCATCCCAATAACATTCATGACAACGGATATGATTTTGACGAATTGTTAAAGGCAAATCCAACGTTGAAAACCTTTGTTTTTGAAAATGATTATGGAAATACTACGGTAGATTTTTCAGATCCAAAAGCAGTAAAAGAAATCAATAGATCCTTATTGATGGCCTATTATAATGTGAAAATTTGGGAATTTCCAGACACCAACTTATGTCCACCAATTCCGGGTAGAGTTGATTATATTCATCATTTAAATGATTTATTAAAAACGTCAGACATTACAGGAGACATTTCTGTATTGGATATTGGTACAGGAGCAACTTGTATATACCCGTTGTTAGGAAATGCTGTGTATGGTTGGAGTTTTGTAGGGGTAGATATAGATTTAGATTCGTTAGATGCTGCTCAAGACATTATTGATGACAATACCTTAGATACAAGTATTAAATTACGTCAACAGTTTGATGAAAATAATATTCTAACCAATGTTATCGAAAAAGAGGATGCATTTACAATGGCAATGTGTAATCCGCCATTTTACAAATCTGCAGAAGAAGCACAAGGAGCAAACAGAAGAAAAACACGAAACCTAGGAACAAACGCTGTTCGGAATTTTGCTGGAAATAATAATGAGTTGTGGTATGTAGGTGGAGAAAAAGCTTTTTTACACAATTACTTATACCAAAGTTCTTTGTTTAAAGAACAATGTACTTGGTTTACTTCGTTGGTTTCTAAGAAAGAAAATGTGGAGAGCATGCAAAAATCAGCAAAGAAATTAGGCGCAACCGAGTTTAAAGTTATTCCGATGCAACAAGGAAACAAAGTAACTAGAATTGTTGCTTGGAGGTATTAATTGTATTGTCATTCCCATATAAATGGGAATCCATCATAATTAGAAACTTTAATAGGTATCGTGTAGTTACTATTTAATTAGATTCGTGTTTTTATTCGTAAGAATGTTCAACGCGTTATTCCGAAATGACAACCAACAACGAAATACTAACAACTACGCTCTGAGATTTACTTTTCATTAATAAAAACGGGGTCGTGAATTTTCTTCTTTCTTACCACCAAACTCAATAGAAAGTTGATTCCCATATGCAGTACTACCAAACAGATAATTGCATAGAGCGGAACTCCTAAAAATTGATAAGGCCAAGAATAAGTCCAAACACCAAGGTTAATGGTAATCACTTCTCCAAATACAGGTAAAACTGCCGTGATAAAAATTGCCAGATAGGTTTTATGGAGTAGTTTTTTTAATTTCAAAATAGCAATTACTTGGCGTTCTAATTTATAAATAAATCGAAAGGCATACATCCATGCTAAGGGCAACCAATAAGGTAGTTGACGATTGTTTGTCAAGTCGTGGTACTCCCAATAACTATTGCTAACACCCCAAATTTCAACCAACACACCCAATGTACCTGTTAGTAACATTCCTGCCAATAAAATCCAGTTTTTAGAAGTCGCTTTGATATAATCGGTGTAAATCAACACAAGGATTCGTGTCAATAGCAATATGGCTAGCAAAAAATCATAGGCATGTAAATACCCAATTGCAACACCAGCAACGGTAATTTTTAAGCAAATGATTGCAACCGCTTTTAAAGCGTCTTTCTTTTGTGCTGTAGTAAATATCATTTGTTAAACTGTTGTTGCAAATCTACAAACTTCTGTGTAGTTCCACTTGTAAAAGGAATTAAATAAAAGGTATAGCTATGTTCTTTTGAGCCCTGAATCTGATACTTCTTTTGAGGTTTAGAATACCAACTATCATCACCAGCCAACCCACGTTGCTCTAAATCAATATTCAACTGAATCAAGTTTTGCTCTTTAATGTCAATGGTGTGTTTGCTAAAATTGGCATGCTTGTTTTCTTTTGTGTATTCTAAATCATCTGTAATATCAAAATCTTCGTTGGGCATATGCAATGCAGAAATGCTCAATCCTTTTTGTGAGGGAGAAGAGATTAACAACCCATTGTTTTCAGAATTCATCAATGCCATCCAACGCACATCCGTTCTATTTCCGTTTTCTTGCGGACGTACATAAGGCACATAAAAATTAGAAACGGTTGTTGTAAAAACATCAATAAAAGTAGCTGTTTTTCTGTCTTGATAGTTCTCCCAAGGTCCACGACCATAATACCTCACCTTGTTGTATTCTTTCGGAATCTGCATGCGCATTCCAACTCTTGGTACATCTGCTTTGTACTTGGTTTCGTTTAAGGTGTTTTCAATTTTAACAACCCCATTTCCATTCACCGTATATACAGTTTGGTGGGTTGTGTGTACGCCAGGTAAGGCAAACTCAATAGCAACCTGCATTAGATTATTGTCTAGTCTTTTAGACTCAAATTTGCTCACTTTAGCATTTAGTGTTGCATTTTTCCATTCAATATTTTTATGGGGCATTTTGTTCCCTAAATCATTGTCTGTAGGTGCTCTCCAAAAATTAATTTGTGGACCATTTTTAGATTTTAATAATTCGATGTCTTTATAAACATAAGAGGTAATCTGTCCTTTCTTCTTGTCAAAAGCAAGCTTGATATAGTTGTTGTAAATAGTAAAGCTCTTCTTTTTATTTGATAATTTTAAATACCAACCATTATCTACTGTACCTTCTTTTTGCTTGAATTTTTCTTGTAAAGGAAGTTGTTCTTTTGCAACTTCATGTCCCTTTTTTAATAAGCTCCATGGCTTTTTTGTGGTCGCTGCTATTTCAACAAAATATTCTGTATTGTCTTTAAATTCGATGTCATTTAACGGAATTCGAACCAATCTACTTGTATGCGTTTCTACAGAAATAGTTGGCAATTGAATGGTTTTTAATACGCTTCCATTGGCCTTCACAACGGCTTTAAAATCAAATTGATCTAGATTTGTGAAATCGTATAAGTTCTCAATTAAAATTCGTTGTTCGTTAAATTTATTGATGCCTTGATTTTTGAAGTTGATAAATTCATGTGCTTTTTTTACTTCGTACAATGCAGGCTGCGGAGTTCTGTCTGGAAAAACAATACCGTTGTTTAAAAAAGTATTATCTGTGGGCATATTCGTTCCGTAGTCACCACCATAGGCATAGTACTTTTGCCCTTTTGCATTGGTCTTGTATATTGATTGATCTACCCAATCCCAAATAAAACCACCTTGTAAATTGTCGTATTTCTCTATGATTTCCCAATAGTCAGCAAAGTTTCCTGTGCTATTTCCCATGGCGTGTGCATATTCACTAGGAATAAATGGTCTGTCTGTTTTGTTTTGACCAATACTTTCAAAACGTGCTGGAGAAGGGTATTGAGGAACAATAATATCGGTATTCCAATCCATATCATATAAATTCCCGTCATGGTTTTTATAAGGCCTTTCGTATTGTACGGGTCTTTTTATTTTATCAAGTGCTTTAATGGCTTTGTATCCAGCATAAAAATTGGTTCCGTTTCCAGCTTCATTTCCCATAGACCAAATAATAACAGAAGGATGGTTTTTATCTCGTGCCACCATTCTAGTCATTCTATCTACATGGGCATTTTCCCATGCTTCTTTTTTTGCTAAAGAATGTTTTCCGTAATACATTCCATGCGACTCAATATTTGCTTCATCAACGACATAAATCCCATACAAATCGCACAATTCGTAAAAACGTCTGCCTCTTGGGTAATGACTTAAACGAACGGCATTGATATTGTTCTCCTTCCACAATTGAATGTCTTTCAAAATCAATTCCTCACTCATTACATGTCCCGTTTCTGGATCTGCTTCTTGTGTGTTTACCCCTTTTAAAGTAATTCGTTGTCCATTTACTAACAGCAATCCATTTTTAATTTCTACTGTTCTAAATCCAATTTTACGAGCTGTCGTTTCAAGTAAGTTGCCCTGAGCATCTTTGGTATTTATTCTTAAAGTATATAGGTTTGGGTGTTCTGCACTCCATTTTTTAGGATTGATAACATTGGTAGAAAAACGAGTTACTTTACGTTTTTTTGGCGACACTGCGGTGTTGTTTTCTTGTTCTCCAATAAGTTGATTGGTCTCATCAAACAATTGATAACTCACAAATACTTCTCGGTTGTTTTTGTGATGGTTTTGTAAGGTTACATCCAATTCTAAATAGCCATGTTGATAGCCTTTGTCTAGAGTAGCAACGATTTCAAAATCTTGAATTCTTACTTTTGGTTGTGCATATATAAAAACGTCACGTTCAATTCCGCTAATTCTCCAAAAATCTTGACATTCTAAATAACTACCATCTGTCCATCTAAAAATTTGTATAGCTACGCTATTAACTCCTTTTCTTGCAAATTTAGAAATGTCAAACTCACTAGGTAATTTACTTCCTTGAGAATAGCCAACATATCGACCATTTATCCATACAAAACCACCAGATTTCATAGCGCCAATATGTAGAAAAATTTCATTTGTAGTCCAGTTTTCATCAAGCGTAAAAGTTCTTCTATAAGAACCCACTGGATTGTAGGTATGTGGAACTTTTCCCGGGTTTTTAGGATAAATGCGATCCGTTAACTCCATATCATCGGCAATCATTGCTTTGTAATCAGCAAATTCATATTGGTGATTTACATAAATAGGAACTCCAAATCCTTCTACTTCCCAGTTAGACGGAACTTTAATGGTTTTCCAATCTGTTAATGGCAAGGTAGGATTCATAAACTGTGTAGGCCTATTCGCAGGGTTTTTAACCCAGTTAAATTTCCAAATACCGTTTAATGATTTCTTATAAAGAGGAGTGTTGGTTTTTAAGGTATTGCCTGTTGTAAATGAGGTAAAACTGGCATGTGCATCTTCTTTGTTTTCAGCAATTACTTGTTCGTTTTCTATGTATTGCCAAATGTCCTTTTGCTGTGCGAAGTTTGAAGAAATAGAAAGAAAGAAAATAAGGAGTAAAAGCTGCTGTTTCATGTGTTTTAGTTGAGTTCCAGATATAAAAAAATCGAAGATAGCAGTCTTCGATTAATTTACCTCTTTTTTAGGAGTCTTTCTTTTTCTAAACAATCATCCCATCTCAACTAAAAAATTGTGTAAAGAATTTTTCATAGTTAGAATTTAATGTTAATGTTTTCTTAAATATCAAAAGTGATGCCAAAAAAAGCAACCCTCTTTTTGAAGAGGTTGCTCTCAATTTATTTTGTTTTTACACCTTGATAGTGAGTGTTTTAAGGATTTTCTTGATGATTGGTTAAAATAGGAAGCTGTGTAGCAGCAACTCTCTAATTGTTTGGGTAGAAGCATTGTCATCCAAATAAAAAAGAGGCGTATCAGAATTTAGGACATTCTTATTTTAATAATGATTGCTGAGAAAACGGTTAATATTCCGATGACCATAATTGTAATGTCAACTTCAAAAAAATGAGCAATAAGTATGGTCAATAAGGCACCAAATGCATAGCCTAAATCTCTCCAAAGACGAAATGCACCAATGCTTTCTGCTCGTTGATTTGGATTGGTAAAACTGGCAATTGCCGCTAAAAAAGTAGGATATACAATGGCCGTTCCAGCTCCTAAAAGGGATGAAAGTAGTATGAATTGAAAGTAGGTTGTTGCCCAAAACATAAATAATAGTGCAATACCTTGTAGTGCCATTCCTAAAAACAACATCATTTTTTTGTTGTAGAGGTCAGACATCTTACCGGTAACCAATTGTCCGATTCCCCATACTGCTGGGTAAACGGCGACAATAATGGCAGTATTTTTTAAATCAAATCCTCTACCGACTAAAATAATTGGTAACACACCCCAAATCATTCCATCGTTTAGATTGTTGACAAAACCGGCTTGTGAGATGGAACCTAAATTATTGTTTTTCCAAGTAGTCTCCCAAAAAATATTCTTTAGAGGTTTTACTGAAGTTGATTTCGTTTCTGCATGCACATGTTTTGCGGTGTCTTTTATAAAAAAGATACTCATCAACAATCCCAAAATAACAAAACCAACTCCTTGGTAAAAAGGATAGGGACGCAATCCATACTCTGAAGCAATCCAACCGGTTGTAAATGCCACCAAGGCAATAGAGAAATATCCAAATGATTCGTTTAATCCCATGGCCAAGCCTCGCTGTTTTTCTCCCACCAAATCAATTTTCATCACTACCGTACTCGACCATGTAAGCCCTTGGTTTAGTCCAAGCAATACATTGGCGAAAATAATCCAGTTCCAATGTTGTGCATACATTAAAATAAACGGAATGGGTATGGCAATAATCCATCCGATAATCAATAAGTTTTTACGCCCCACCTTATTGGCTAAAACCCCAGTGAAATAATTGGTAATGGCTTTTACAAGGCCAAAAACAATGATAAAGGATAAGACTACAGAGGTAGCAACAATTAAAAATTCTTTTTCTGCCAACTCAGGAAGTATGGTGCGTTCTAAACCTACCATTCCGCCTACGAAGGCATTTACTATTAAGAGCAATGTAAATTGTTTCCAGTTCTCTTTAAGTCCAAGTTGGATGTTTTTATCTTCCATTGAATACAGTTTTTTTTGCTTGGTGAAATTCATGTTGAGCGATTAATTAACGGGCAATCCTTTTTGTTTCCAGGCTAAAATTTCTTCCTTTAGGCGAATAGCATCATAACCATTTTCTAGAAGGAACTGAACGGCTTCATCTGCAAACACACACAATGGGCCTCTACAGTACACTACAATCTGTTTGTTTTTTGGCAGTTGGGCAAGGTTTTCTTTAAGCAACTCAATAGGAATGGATGTTGCATTGGCAATGGCTTCTTTGGCAAACTCTTTTTTAGGACGCACATCTAAAAAATAGAGTTCGTTGAGGCTGTTGTTTGCGATAATTTCATCTGCTTTTATTGTTTTGACATTGGAGAAGTTTTCCTGTTTAAAGTTCTCTAATGTGGCTTTAACCTCTAGGCTATTTTGCAAGCTAAAGCTTTGCAATGCGTTCCAAAGGGTGTACACATTGTTATTGGTCAATGAATAAATTACAAAATGACCCTTCTTTAATGTTTTAAGAAGTTTTACTTTTTTAAGCACCTGTAAATGCTGTGAAGCATTGGCAATTGAAACCCCAATTTCATTCGCTATTTGCTCTACAGAGTAGTGGTCTTGAGAGAGTAGATTAAGAATTCTTAATCGGTATGGATTGGCCAAGGCTTTTCCGACACTTGCAATTTCTTGGTAGATGCTATTCTTAAACTCTTGCTTGTTCATAAGTAATTCTATTATTCAACAAATATATTGAATAATTGAATTAAGACAAGTTTTCTTGCTTTTATTTTTAATATATAGAGCTTTTAATGGCTTTTTAAGAATTGTTTTATTGCCTAGCTGCTACCATGCATTAGGTGTTTTACTTGGTTTTTAATTCACCGAAAGTGGGGTACTTATTTTTTCCTATTGTTCGTGGCAGTTTTTCTTTTTTTAACTCTTTTTATTTCTTCCTCGGTGGCTGCTTCGAACGAGTTTTTGGACGTATTAGATTCAAATCCAATTTCTTTTTTCCACCAACTAAAATCAACTTGATATTCATTTAAATCTGTGAAAATTTCATATTTCTCATAATTTAAAACATGTTTAACAAATGCATTTGGTAATCTAATATGGTGTTCTTCTATATAATGAATGAGTTTTTCTGGGAACAAATATTTTCCGTCAGTGAAACAGCTACTTCCCATATCATTTTCTCCACAACGAAATCGACACCAACTTTTTCCCATCCAATCTGCAACAGATTTTCCGTTTTTAAGATGTGCTATTATTTTAGATTTTTCCTCTAAACTCCAATTTAAATCTTCAAATTTTGCAGGATCAGGAAATTCATTTTCATAAATACTTTTCCAGTACCCAATAGCGATTAACTTATTTTTCAATTTTAGTACTTGGTTTTTATTGTTACTAACGTATTTGTATGCCTTGTTTTACGTGTTTAAGAAATTAATTGTACACGTTTTTGAGGCAGGTTTTTTTGTTCCGCTTGAATTGGTTTTGGCTTTCCAATTTCAGTATAATTCCGTTCAATATTTTTTCTAATGCTACAATTTTTAAGCTATTGTTTAGTTTGTAATTTAGATTTTCATTTTCTCCAGTTAATTTTAATACATCAAATCCCTTTTCATATTTCAGCAATCCATCATTTACGATGAAATTCCGATAGCATGAATGAGAAGTACCAATATACGAGTCTTTATTAATTTTATATCCGCCTACTACATTGGTTTGTAATTCCGTTGTGTTTTTTTTGAGAAATTCATTTGGCGTAAAACCTGAAATTATAACACTATTGAACGCACTACAATTATCAAATTTTTGAACATAGGACTTCTCATGATCATTCCAGAAAATGTATATATCATTTTTAGAATAGCAATTTCGACAGTTTATTTTAGTTGCTTTTTCTAATCTATTTATGCCAATGCAATTTTTTTTGAAGCCTATATAATTTGTTTTTTTTGCGTCAAAACTTTCTGCTATCGACGCAAATGTAAAGTTTGATTTGTCTTCTATTTCAGTGTTTTTTTTGATTGCACAAGAGCCGAAACTTAGAACGAGTATTAATAGAATTACGTTTTTCATGATTATGTTACACCGGGTTGTGTAGGGATTTCTGCTGGTTACCCATATTATTAGTTGCTGCTGTTTTCATTTTTTATTTAAAGTTAGCAATACTTATAAACGTTGTTCGCTATAGTTTTTTTATCCCCATAATAATTGTGTAAATAATAGTTCCAACAAGCATTACTAGTAGTGCATAGTCAATATTTGTTATATTTTCTTTTGATAAAGTAGCATAAATCCAATAACAAGGCAATGGTATACTGAAAGATATAATTGAAATTCTTTTAAACTTAATTTTTTTTAGTTTTATGTTTTTAACTACTACCGTTCCAGAAATTTCATCATGTATTGTTTTTTCACTATCACTAACAAAAGAAAATAGGCTAAAGAACCTGCTCAAGTTCCTTTTTAATAATTGAAAAACACTAGGTTTTCCGCCATCGGTATTCGTAACAATGGTCTGAGTTTCGAATTTTCCCGGAGTTCTTTGGTACATAAATTCAAAAAGGAAATAATATAAAAACCTAATTACATAATATGTAATAATAGAAACCAAGAAACTTCTGTTTGTTAGTAGTACAAATCCAATTCCTAATACAGAAGATAGCCAAAAATCAATCATAAAATTTTCAGACCTATTATCACTAGTAGAAAGGGATTTGTTTTTTGAATTTTCGGTTGTAGATTTCATTGAATTATAAGTGTCGTATGTATGATTAATATGGTAATAAATCCGAAAGACTTCCGCCAGTTACTCAAATTATTAGTTGTTGCTGTTTATAGTACTAAAATCACGCTGATTGTTTTATTCTATAATCAAATTTGGCAATAAGAAATATAGTCCAACCCAAAGTCCAAAGAAAATTGCTAAATTTAATATTGTTTTAGTTATTCCGTATCTGTTAAATTTCACTAATCCTTGATAGAGGATTTTTATTGAAAACATCCAGCTTAAATAAATAACGAATTCAATATGTTCAAATCTTTTAAATAATCCAACTGTTATTAACCCAATAAATAGTGGAAAAAGCGAGTAGGCAAAGAGCGTAATAATATCAATGTATTTTGCTTTTCCATTAATCCATTTTCCAATCTTAAAAAGAAGATATGAAAATACCATTCCAACTATAACAAATCCTAAAATAGATATAGTCAAGAAAACTAAATTTAATAGAAATCCATTTCCTTCATCTTCTGGTTTAAATTCAAATATAAACTTGACTATTCCATAAGTAGAAAAAAGTAAAAGACTTTTTCTGAACAAATCATCTTCGAATTCTTCGTCTAAAATATTCAGACCTTTTTTTGTGTAAAATAATGTTAATAGTAGTGATTTCATATGATTGGCAACTTGAATAGAACATGTATTCGTATAATTTGTACGGTATTATAACCGAAAGGTTTCCCAGACGATTACACACATTAGTTAGTTGTTGCTGTTTTCAATTTTTATTTAAAGATAGTAATAAATTTCATACGGTGTTGTTGAATATTTTTTATGCATCTATAACTCAAATGGTTATAATGATTCCTCTGCAAATCCTATAAATAGTTTTTTTGCTGTAATTCGTAAATATATTTTCGAAATAATGAGAAGAAACTACTATATGTAAATATACTTACTAGTTGTGACGTTTTTTACATGAGAATGCTTTGCTTTGCTGGCAATGAGCCTTGGGTATAAAAAAAACCTCGCAACAGCGAGGTTTTTGGGATGTCTGTTCGTGCAAGAAAATACTAGTGCATAGTGTACACAGCCTTTACTTATTCACAAAATTTAGTTTTGCGCCTCGCTTAAAGTTGAACGTTTTATGATCGGTATCAGATTCTGGAACCGTATTTGTTTTTTGATCTAAAAAGAAAGATTTTGACTTCTTTCTTGATTTAAATTTCTTTCCGTCAACCGTACCTATCTGTTTACCAGAAACGGCAATTTCAATCACCCATTTCTCGCCTTTTGGCATTGTGTTTTGTAAATGATTGATTTCGTTTGTCAGGTCAAAAGTTTTATGCGTTTTTGGATCCATCATTTTCATTCCTTCCATAGGCGGCATGGCCCAAACTAAAAATTCATCTACAAGATATTTTTCAATAAAACGATGGTTTTTAGGTTTGAATTTTTCACTGGCTGGATGCAAATATATATAGCCTAGATAAGAGGTTGTCGCCGATATCTGAATGTCTTCTACGGTAAAGAATGCTTTCTTTGTGGTTTCGCCTGTAACTTCAAAGGTATGACTTAGCACAGATGTTGCTTTGGTATTCAATTTGGCAGATGTAATGGGCGCGAATCTCATTTGTGTTGCCTGTCCCTTAGGTGGCGTATACTCATAATCATAACCAAGTTTTTTAACATCCACAACTTCGCCTACTGTCCAAGTCCCTTTCATCCACTTTGGGTCTATATGAAACTTCTCACGTAAAGCATCCATCATTTTAATCTGCGAATCTCGCCAAATTAGTTTGTCATGATATTGATCCTGTGGAATTGCATAACCTGGTTGTTGCTGCCATTTCCAAAAAGCCACATCAATAAAGGCATGAAAACACCAAAATATGGGATCAAATGCTGCTGTTCGCGTTGACTTCAATAAGCCCGCAATATATATATCGTGCATTGGATCATGAATATTGCTCTCGTAGTTAGATTTTCCACTGCCTCCAAGTTGCCCTGCAAAGCCATAATTTCCTGATTGGTCTCTGTCTTTTGTGCTCCAGATAGGGTTGTTATCAATTTTAGTTTGTATTTGTTGCACCCAAGAAAAAGGATTCGAGGGTTGCTCCATCTGACGTGTATTATTCCCCCAACCCCATTGATCTACATCTGCAGTTACATCTACGCTCGCATTTAATTGCTTAGACAGCATCGTGTCTGGATCTTGGAAAGCAGCGGGGTAGTACTTGCCACTTACGGTATAACTATTGGTGAAATCAAAATATGGAATTGTAACGTCTGCATGCTCGGGAGCGGTGGCTTGCAATGTTTTTTCTACCATCGTCAACAATGCTCTATGCCAAGGCAAAAATAGTGAAGAGCCGTGCTTACAAAATTTATTGTGAAGATATGCCAATTGATAAAAAGCACTGTTTGTAACAGCAGCTCCCCTTGGGTTTCCTTCTTTGAGCATTTTCATTGCCGACAAAAACTTCTTAAATTGATCGTTTTGGCTTCGTTCTTTCCATAGGTCTTCTATGTTTCTGCGCATTAATACAGGTGTGTCTGTAGCTTGATTAAAAAGAGGCATTCCAGAAACAGCCCCGTACATTGAAATTCCGGCAGTGGTCATAGCAGTTTTTTTAATAAAATCTCGTCGTTCCATTATTGTGATATATTTATTTGGTTAGTGATACTTAAATAGTCATTTAATTTTTTTCAATTTAGTGTATTTAAGGATGTAATATTTACGTGTAAGTACCTGAATTGACTTGCGTGTAAATACCTGATTTTATATATGTTATAGTGCTTTATGATGTGGCGTTTGGTGTAAATACATATATTTGAGAAATTAAGAATAAACAATTAAAAATTTAAATTATGACTACTTCTTTTAAAGACATTCAAGAGATTTTAAATAACGCTGTTGACAACAAACCGAAAATAGGAACGCATGGAAAATTCTGGGAAGTGTCGGAAGGAAAACCCATGACAAGAGATAATTTTGTAAAATTATCAGTTTTTGGATGTAAAATTATTGATGATGAAAACTGGAATGGCCCTGAATCGCACTTGGTGAAAATTTTACAAGAAGATGGGGTTTGTGATAACTCACAAATGCCTCAAGGTGGTTTCCCTTTTCTTTCGGCAGCTACAGTACAGATTATTTCTGATTGGATTAGTGCTGGAGCACCTGAGGAATCTGATGCAGCCTAAGTCTATTTAATCCGGTAGAATTTTAGACTTATATAATATATGAGGGCTTCATTATTTTAACTACAACTGGAGGTTGGTTTTAATAGGTTAAGAAGTCCTCTTTAATTGATACAGCTTGGAATTTGTATGTCCTTTTTTTGATCTTCTTTTGGAATCTTATTCGCGGTTGCCCACTTCATTTTCTTATACTCAGAAGTTCTTTTATCATTATAACAATACCAATAATTAAACGATTCCTCTGCAAATCCTTAAAACAGTGTTTTTAGTTATGGTTCGTAAATATATTTACGAGTTGTCTTTTTTTTTGAGTTTACTTCACACTGCTCGCAATGAGGGTTGGGTATAAAAAAAACCTCGCAACAGCGAGGTCTTTGATTCGTAGATATATCAAAATATTAGTATATAGACGCAACCCTTAGGTATGTGCAACATTCAGTTTTGGACCATACTTAAAACTGAACGTTTTTATAAAATTTATTTTTTAGATTCAGTCTTTATATAGTCCATTAGTAATGCTTGATCTTTGGGATTAACACGACCTTGGTTAAATGGCTGTGGAAAGGTTCTGTTCTTTAGGCCCCAACTATAATCAGTATCTGATGCTCCGTAGTGACATCCCATACAACTAGTATTCTCAATTGGTTGTCGTATTCCTTTATTTAGACCTTCTGTTGGAGGGTTCGGGTTTTGAAAGTAAGTTTCCATGGTGGTGTTTAAAGCACCTATTTGAGGTAAGGGCAATCCGGACCATCTAGGATATGCTTTTTTTGCAGCTTCATCTGCTCTTTTCCATGCTTGATGTGCAGCAGGTAGGCTAAGAGAATCAGGTTCTGGCCCTCTTGGGTATAAATCAGGTTTTGGATAAAATGTTGTTGGGTCCGTTGGCCATTGCGTAATTACTAGTTGGTAATTTTCCCATACAGTTCCTTGAAGTAATCTTTGAAAAGTGGTATTGAGCGCTGCTGTAGATAGTCCATCAGGTAAATGTTTTCCATGCCCTACTGGAGTATCTGGAATTTTATAGGTACGACTCACACCTACAGGTCTTCTATCTTCTTCTTTTTTAAGTGGAGCCCCTCTTTTGGGCTGGTATTCGAACCCTTGCTTATAGATGGTATCTGTCTCATTATGGAATGAAGGTCTTACACCACTTCTTTTAGTTTTTACATTATCTACATGTTCAAAACTAGACCAAAGACCTTGTACAAACTGTGGCGTTTTTACAACAACATGCAATCCTACAAGTCCTACCAAGACATCATTTTTTACAGTACCATTCCAATCTGTGACGTTTGCTTTAGAAATAAAATATTTAGATAAATCGTCTTTTTTTCTCCATGGTTTTGTAAGGTCTTCCTCAAGAATCATAATCCGCCAAGCTGACTTTATTTCAATAGAGTTCCCATTTACGGTCTGTTTAATTACGGTATTGGTTTGAGGTTGTGATATCGTTATAGGTTTTTGAGTACTTGGGTCTACCAAAGGAGGTAGTGTTGCTGGGGTGGGCGATTTTGGTAAATTCTCTTTTAAATACCATTTATTTTCTCTAATAAACTCGTACATCACTTTATTCAATCCAAGGTTGTAACGAACATATTGACGGTTTTGATCAATTAAAACCGAAGAAAATGCTTCATCTAAGTTTTCATGACCTTTTCCTTTGGATGTTAAATCTAAGGTAAATGGACGCTCATATTTTGTAGCATCCCACTTTTCAGGAGTGGCAGCGGTATCTTTTTTAGAGACAGGAAAAGCTTCGTCAAACGTTCTAAAAGTTTCCCAAACTACAGGAACCCTGTTGGGATTGCTAGGATCGCTACTATTGTAGTTTAAAAAATCTTCTGGAGTAATTGTTCTATTAGGAACTCCTCTATATGTCGAATCAGCTGGCCATACTAGTCCAACAAAAGTTTGCCAAGCAAAATAGTCAAAGAAAGTTCTATCTTCTACATCTGTCATCACCAACCTAGAATGAGGTTTTAAATGATTGGGAACATTGGGATTGAGGTTAGGCTTTAATTTTTCATACGGATTTTTTAGTTTTGTGTTGTGCTCTTTTTCATAGCCATCATCAGATTTTTTTGTAACACTATACCCCATATTCGGCTTTGCTGTTTCTCCTGCGGATAATGGTGTTGCATCATGGTGACATCCAATGAAACTAATTAGCGAAAAACTAATGAGTAGCATACATAGACCTTTTTTCATCATTTTATTATTTTTTAGAATTAAACAAGAGATCTACTATGTAGATATTGCTTATAGTTAGTTAGTAGTATTCCAAAGTAAGTAAATATGAGTGAAGACTTGGATGGAAAAAAGAAAAGTAATTAAAATCAGGTATTTTTACCTAGTGGATATTAAACGAAAAACAAGTCATCCTTCTAAAATATAACATTTCGCCAATTTAATTTAAGCCGATGTCATATGTATTATTAAATTTTTAGTGGGCCGAAAATGAAGCAATTAATTATATACGGTATTGAAGGGAGGTTTATGTTTCAATTAAAATTCCATTGATTAATTCTTTACGAATCCAAATGTTTTTGATTTCTGGTTTTATTCGTCTAGCGTTGTTTCCATTTTCATAATAAGGTTCAATAGTCCATTGAAAATTTATAGATTCTTTGGTCACTTCTTTAATGATGGATTTAGAAACTCTAAAAACTAAATTAGGTTTATAGTTCTTCAATTCTAAAAAAGCTTCATCAAAATACCAATAATCAGGTCCACGTCCATTATATTCAGTTATTTCAATCAATTTATTATCGATTGTAATTTTTGTATGACTTGTCCATAAATCTTTAAGGGTGAATAATGAATCCTTGTGGGTATTTATAGTGTTTTTAAAATCTATTTTAACTTCCTTGTTTAAATAACTTAAATCCAAGGAATCAATTTGAATGAATTTCACATTTATGCCTCCTTGAGCAATTGCATTGTTAAAGTTAGAAAGCGCAATGATAAAAAATAATGTTAGAAAGTATCTTTTCATAGGACCTTATACATATGTTACAACATGTTTGTACACCATTTTTTTAGTGTTTAAGCAATCGAATTTAGCAAATATAGAACCAACTAAAAAATCCGTTGATACTTAAGTGAAGTCAAACATAAAGTTTTAGTAAGTAGAATAGTACGAACAATGTGTTACCAGCGGGTTTTTTATTTCACTACTGTTTTAGGGTTATGTCCAATTTTAAAATTACAAGAATTCGCGATATAGCACATTTTATTAGCTTCATAATGTAATTCAGTTGCTTTTTTAAGCAGTTTTTCATTTTCAATAGTAACCAATGGATGTAATGAAACCTCTTTAAATTTTCCACTGCCATCTTTATTTTCTTCCATAATTGCAGTTGCATTATCAACATAGCCAGTTACGATGATATTATTCATTGAACATAAATGTAGGTACCAAAGCATATGGCAAGCAGATATGGATGAAAGAAAAAGATCTTCGGGATTATACCTTGATTTATCTCCTAAAAAAGCGGGGTCAGAAGAAGCTAGTATTTCGGTATACTTTCCTTTTCCAGAAACGGTATGATTTCTATTATAGGATTTGTAATTAAGAGTTCCGTTTCCTTCATTACCAGTCCATTCAATTTTAATTTCGTAGTTGTGACTTTTCATGTTAATGAGTATCTAATTTAGTAAGAATTCTTTCTCCAAAAGATGTTGCATCTAGATTCGATTCCAATATTTCTAAATGTTTTGTAATTGTAGTATCTCCATTGAGTACCTCATAGATAACTTCTTTTCCTGTTTTCCATACTTCTTCAATTTGAGGTAAAGTTGCTACTGTTTTTGGAGTGATATTGAAAACTGTTTTTCTTTTATCTTCTAGGTCTTTTGAAATTTTAAGGTATCCTTTATGCATCATTTTATTGGTCATTGTAATTACTGACTGATGGGTAAAGCATAAGTTTTTAGCAATTTCCATTACTGATATATTAGGTGTTTCTTTTACAAGTATTAATACTAAATACCAATTTGGCTCAATGTCAATTTTCATTTTCTTATACATTTGCCGAGTGCTATACGTCATTTTATCACTAATTCTTTTTAACCTTGTTGCTAAGGCAATGTATCCCATTTCGTGTATTAGGTCCTTATCCATTTCTCTAATTTGTTGTAAAGATATAAAAAGCGCAGTTAACTGCGCTTTTTATATTTTTTTTATTTTCAAGTATCTAAATTATGATGTATTTGCGGATTTATGTAGTTGGAAGTACTGATTTTAACTGGCAGCTAACATATTAGTGTACCGTTTTTTGCGTTTAATAAGCACCTAATTTAGTAAATAGAGTAGCACTAGCAATTAATTATACCTGGTGTTGCGGGTAGTTTTTATTTAGTTTTTCCGTTTTTATAGTGATAATGTTCCATTGAGGCGGAAGTAAAACCTCCTACAAAAATAGGATCTTTCTCTTTTTCTTTAACTTTTTCAGGTTTCATATTTATCAAATCATTTGATTTCGCCCAATCAAATACACCTTTATTCAATGGGTATTTTGTCAATACTCCAGTTAATAAATTGTTTTTAATCCATTGTTCCGCTTCTATCAAGTTTTCAAAAACTCCACCGGATAATTGACTTATCGTGCCATTAAATACCCAAATTGACTTTTCAGATTCAAGTTCTTGAAAGACTAGGTTGAACTCATTATTTATGATTAACTCTTCAATTACTTTTTCTATAGTATCTCTATCAAGTTTCTCAATAATCAGCATATTACTTGCCCAAAAATATTTCCCACTCAAACATTCACTCGTTTTTAAGTTTTTATTTTTCAGCCATTCTATATTTTGATATGTATAAAATGTGGAAACATAGCTGTCTCCGTTTTCAAATTCCACAAAAATATCAGAATTATCATTAATAAACTCTTCTCCGCCAATAATTGGGCTTTTATATTCTGATTCTATGTTTATTTGTTTAATTTTCATTTTTCTAATTATATACAAGGTGTTTGTATACCATTTTTTTGCGTTTATTAAGCACCTAATTTAGTAAATAGAGTAGCACTAGCAATTAATTATACCTGGTGTTACGGGTAGTAGTTTTCTATTCGTATATACCATACCATTCAATTTTATTATGTGCTTCTAAAAATTCTGTATGCCAATTTAAATTTTTATAATCAATAGTATCATTTTTATAAACTCTAAATATTTTTTTAATCGGAGTTTCTCTCAAAATATTTTTGACTGAGTCAACCTTAAATTCTGATATATTTTTATCAATTATTAGAATAAATTTTAAATCTTCATTTTTTGATTCAGGAGGGCGTTGTGTCATAAACTCATTTGCTATAGCTCCAACATCTTTCTTTATGCTTGGATATCTATTCTGAGTTCTTAAAACAATTTTATTGTTTTTAAAACCTATGTATATTTCCTTACTTAACGATCCGTCTATACTCGATTTTAACGCTTTTTTACTTTTCTTTAAATCAACTTTTACTCCCAAATAATTTGTCCATTGATTGAATCTATTATCGAATTTTATCCATCCTGGTTTTGGAAATATTTTTTCGCTTGGACGTTTAATAAATAAAGAGTCTCCTAATATTTCGTAATCCACCGCAAATTTTCGAGAAATCATATCAATTTCTGATTCGATTAATTCAATATATATTCTTGAATTTCTGATTTCCCAAATTCCTACTTGCTCTTGGTAATTTCCATAATATTTTGCTGAGCCATCTTGATGAAATTCAAATTCAGCGATATAATTTCCATTTGTTGTATACCAATTTCCAATTAAATTGCTGTCATTTTGACAACTATAAAAAATAGACATGAATAAAATAAGTAAAAAAGTTTTTTTCATAAATTATTGCTAAGGTGTTTTATTCGTCTACAACTCCGATAAATTTTAAATATTTAATTTCAGTATTGTAAACTTCTATTAATACATTTTTTGTTAATTCAACTTTTTCCTTATTCAGAGCATATTCCGCAAGTTCATTAATATCTAGTTCGGCACCTGGGGCAGTCACGTCTTCTGAATTTGGATTCTCTGAAATCAGCCCAATTTTATTCATATAGTTCTTTTCGGCAATCAAAGCGTTACGAATCAAATTAAAGCTAGGTGCTTTTTTGTCCAGTTCTAATGCTATAAAACAAGTAGCTTCATCCAAATCATAGGATTCTTTTCCTGCATTATTTTTATTTACGGTGCAAATAGGTACATCCTTACAAGAATTAAAATAGAAAATTATCAATAAAATTCCGAATAATTTTTTCATTTCGTATGTTTTCTCAACTTATGAACAGCGTATTTGTATACCATTTTTTGCGTTTATTAAGCACGTAATTTAGTAAATAGAGTAGCACTAGCAATTAATTATACACGTCTTAAGTTTACAATCTATTAAATTTATAGTTATAACCAGAAAGAATAAAAGAGAGAATTAAGGTTAGTATACACGGTGAAGCCAAGACTTCGACAAC
>MAAC01016742.1_pt1 | contig 21525 bp, 16 predicted proteins | sample 1115981 | NCBI WGS metagenome assembly MAAC01 (sample SAMN04961126, study PRJNA320927) | seawater metagenome | isolation source: sample BD02T64 sea water enriched with oil for 64 days | place: USA:Gulf of Mexico | collected 2013-07-27
TGATGGTGATCAAATATTTTGGTCAAAAAGTTTTGAATCAAATCAAAAGGTTAATGAGTTTTCCATACGTATAAGTAACATAAAAACCCAAGTAATTAATAAACGTGATCTTGGGCAACTAGATGTATCTAGAGTGCCTAATGAATTTCAATATAGTTTAAGAAATGCGCTTTCGCGAAAGCGTAATTATGCACAATTAAAAGTTTCTCCTATATACAAGGATGGGAACCAATATAAAAAGGTGTTGTCATTTAGTTATTCATACGAGCAAGCACCGATACAGGTACAACAAAAGACGGCAAGTTTTGGTAATTCAATATTAGCATCTGGGAATTGGTACCGTTTTAAAGTGGAAAACACAGGAGTGCACCGTATTAATAGTTCCTTTCTTTCTAATTTAGGAATTGATGTGAATTCTATAGATCCTTCTCGTATAAAAATTTATGGGCATGGTGGTAAATCATTGCCGCTAGTTAATAGTGATGATCAATTCTATGATGCTCCAGAACTTGCGATAACTGTCACTGGAGATAGTGACGGCTCTTTTGATAATGGAGATGTAATTTTGTTTTATGGTGTGGCGACTGATACTGATTTTGTGGCAGAAAATGATAGTTTTATTAACCCTTATACAGATGACTCTTATTACTACATTACAGTTGATGGTGCAATAGGTAAAAGAATTTTACCGTTTGTACAGCCTTCAGGAGTTCCATCGACTACCTACGATTATTATTATGGAAAACAACATCATGAAGTAGATGAGCGCAATATAGGATCTATAGGTCGTATATGGTATGGGGAGCGTTTTGACTTTGAACCAGAGCAAACCTTTGAATTTGATTTTGAAAATGTTGTTAGTTCCTTGCCGGCGCGCATAAGAATAACGACTGGTGCTGTTGCAGATAATGGCACAACCATGTCTTTTTCATTAAATGGTCAAAATTTAGGCTCTACAAGTTTAAACGGTCTTGCAGGTCAAAATATCAATGCGGCAAGTAGAGCGGCTTTTCTTAATACAAGTACTAATATTTCTACATCAAACGTAAGTATAACCGTGAGTTATAACAATAACGGTAATCCTGGGGCGCAAGGCTTTTTAGACTACATAGATCTTGAAGTGCCTCAATCATTAACAGGTACTGGCAATCAGTTTAGATTTAGTGTTCCTGATGCCACCTCGCAATCAGGTGTTGTAGCTTATCAATTCTCTAATTCGAGTGATGTAAAAGAGGTTTGGGACGTTACAGATCCTTATAACGTTACTAAGGTTGTTAACTCTACTGCTGATGCTGCTTTTTCTTTTTTTGATGTAGGAGGAATAGCGAAAGAATATATTGCAGTTGATGACTCTGATTATTATAATGCAATAAGCATAAGTAACAGTAGAGTAGCAAATCAAAATCTAAAAGGTACCATATTCAATGATAGTTCGGGCAACTTTAGAGATATAGACTATTTAATTGTTACACCAGAATTTCTAGAAAGTGAAGCGCAACGACTTGCCAATTATCATATTGTAGAAAGTAACCTTAATACCAAAGTGGTTACCCTACAAGAAATTTATAATGAGTTTTCTGAAGGACGTCAAGAAATAAGCGCTATAAGAAATTTTGTAAGGTACATATATGATAATGCATCTTCTCCAGCAAATAGGATTCAATATCTGAATATGTTTGGAGATGCTAGTTATGATTACAAAGACAGAATTAGAGTTAGAGATAATATTGTTCCTACTTTTTTAAGTGCTCAAAGCACCTCTTTAACTGTCTCTTATTGTACTGATGACTTTTTTACGTTTATGGATAATGGTGAAGGAAATGTAGTAGCAAGTGACTTAATGGATCTTGCAGTCGGTAGAATGATAGTTAGCGACCTTCAGGAAGCTAGAGAAATGGTAGATAAAGTGATAAGTTATACCGCAGAACCTGCTTTTGATAAATGGAGAAATAATATCACACTTATTGGGGACGATCCAGATATTCCTTCAGATGCTACCTTACAAGAAAATGTAAATAACTTAGGAGATGAAATATTTGCAAACCGACCGGATTATAATGTAAACAAGATATTACTAGACAGTTATCAGCAGTTTAGTACTGCCGGAGGACCTAAGTATCCTGACGCAGTAGATGATATACGCGATGCTTTTGAACAAGGTTCTCTGGTAATCAATTATTTTGGACATGGTAATGAGGATGGATTAGCAAGAGAGTTTGTTATTACTCAGTCTTTAGTTCAAAACTTAAGAAACCCTAATACGTTGCCTTTATTCATTACGGTAACTTGTGAGTTTACTAGATATGATAACCCCTTACGAGTAAGTGGTGGTGAGTTAACTTATTTGAATGCGCAAGGAGGAGCGATTGCTACAGTTGCAACTAATAGGCTCATATTCGTAAATGTAGGTGCTGGTTTTAATAATATTTTAGATCAATACTTGTTCGGTTATAGTAATGTAGAGCCTATATCGATGGCTGAGGCTTTAAGATTGTCTAAAACAGACCCTAGTTTTCAAGCTACTTCAACTCGTAGAGTCATTGCTTTTTTAGGAGATCCAGCATTAAAATTGGCGTTTCCTTTACCTAAAGTGGTGCTTACAACAGTTAATGGAAATCCTGTAGCTACTAATACTGATGTTTTGAAAGCTCTTGATCGCGTAACATTGGGTGGAGAGGTACAAAATATTTCAGGCAGTCGCATAACTGACTACAACGGTACACTAGCGGTTACTGTATTTGATAAAGAAATAAACCGTGAGACTTTAGGGAACGATGGGACAGGTGATCCTGTAATAATATTACCGTTTACTCAGTTAGGAGAAGCTTTATTTAGAGGTCAGGCAACAATTACTAATGGTGAATTTGAATTTGACTTCATAATGCCTCGGGACACTCAAATACCTGTAGGTGAAGGAAGAGTTTCTTTCTATGCAAAAAGGGATAATTTGCCAGAAGATCAAAATGGTTTTTCTCAAGAAATTCAAATAGGTGGTATTAATCGCAATGCACCTGTAGATGATGTAGGTCCAGAGGTAGAGTTATTTATGAATGATACTAACTTTGTGTCAGGTGGATTAACTGATAGCGATCCTTTTCTTCTTGCATTTTTGAGTGATGATAACGGTATAAATACTTCTAGTGGTATAGGTCACGACATTACAGGTATTCTAGATGGAGATGAGACTAATCCATATATTCTCAATGATTATTATGAAGCAAATGAAGATGATTTTACTCGCGGTAAAGTGTTTTTTCCACTTAGAGATATTGAGCCAGGTTTGCATACATTAAAGGTAACAGCGTGGGATACGTACAATAATAGTGCGATGAACGAGATTCAATTTGTAGTTTCTGAATCTGATGGTGTTGAGCTGACTAGAGTTTTAAACTATCCTAATCCATTCACTTCTTATACGGAGTTTTGGTTCAATCATAATAGGCCTTTTGAGCCTTTAGATGTTCAAGTTCAGGTCATGACTATAAGTGGCAAGGTAGTATGGTCACAAAACAGAAATCTAACTACAACAGGTTTTACTTCTAGAGAAATAACTTGGGATGGAAGAGATGATTTTGGACAGCGATTAGGAAAAGGTGTTTATATATATAAGATAACCGTAAAATCAACGTTAACTAACAAGTCTGCGAGCAAGATAGAAAAGCTCGTTATTTTATAATCATGTGGATTAACATATATTTGCGATCCGATAAAACTTATTGATGAAGAAGATATTATTACTTTTCATAGCTGCAACTTTTGCTATACCCAGTGTAAGCAATGCACAGGATAACGATACCAGAGTTATCACAACAGCCTTACCATTTTTGAGAATAGCTGGTGATCCTAGAGCTGCTGGTATGGGAGATATGGGTGTAGCTACTAGTCCAGATGCGTGGTCTCAGCAATGGAATCCGGCTAAATATGCTTTCAGTACAAGAGCTCAAAAATTTGGGGTAGCATATACTCCTTATCTAGGTAATCTAGTAGATGATATTGCTATAGCTCAGTTAGTTTATTCAAATAGAATTAATGAACAAAGTGCATTTGCAGGAAGTTTAAGATATTTTTCTTTAGGTTCTATCACCCTAAGACAAGACGCTGCAGATCCTGGAAGAGAAGAGAATCCTAATGAATTTGTTCTCGATGGAACTTATTCCTTAAAGCTTAGCGAGCAGTTTGCAATGGCGGTAACAGGTCGTTTTCTAAGATCTGATTTACGTATACAAGGTGTTGATAATGACGCTAGTGCAGCAAATAGTTTTGCGGTGGATGTTTCTGGTTACTATCAATCTGAAGAAAATGCTTATGATAACTTTAATGGTCGCTGGCGCGGTGGTTTTAATATAAGTAACATAGGTCCTAAAATTTCTTATGACGCTGGAGGACAAGAAAATTTTATTCCTACTAATCTAGCCTTAGGCGGTGGTTTTGACTTTATTCTTAATGACGGTTTCAGTAAAATAGGTGTGACTGCTGAGGTAAATAAATTACTAGTGCCTACTCCACCTATTAGAGAAGATGGAGATGCAAATGGAAATGGTACACCTAGAGAAATTTTAGAAGGAGAAGACGATGATGTAACTTTTATTTCTGGAATCTTTCAATCATTTGGTGATGCTCCAGGAGGCTTTAGTGAAGAATTAAGAGAATTTACATGGGCTTTAGGTGCAGAATACACCTATAATGACGCCTTTGCATTGCGTGCAGGTTATTTTAACGAGGCAGATGATAAAGGTGCGCGAAAATTCTTAGCCTTAGGAGCTGGATTTGAGTTTTCACAAATCAATATTGATCTATCCTATCTTTTCTCTACAAGTAGAGTTAATAGTCCACTAGAAGGAACGTTAAGATTTGGTCTTACGTTCAATTTTGGTGACGAGTACACAGAATACTAGGTCATCAAGAAGCTAGAGTTACATACTACGTTAGAGGTCTATGAGAATATGGGAGAACTCTCATCTCAAGATCAGTCCTTAATGCAAGATGCGATTAAGGCTAGGCACAAAGCCTATGCGCCGTATTCTAATTTTACGGTAGGTTGTGCGTTAATATTAGAGAATGGTGTTGTAGTTACCGGTAATAATCAAGAGAATGCTGCTTATCCTTCTGGACTTTGTGCAGAGCGTGTAGCTGTTTTCTCAGCGGGAGCTCAATATCCAGGTGTAAAGATTTTGAAGATGGCTATTACAGCAAGCCCTAAGGATGATTCGTTTCATAAGCCAGTCCCACCATGTGGAGCATGTAGGCAGTCTATTGCTGAATATGAAAATAATCAAAAGTCACCTATCGAACTTTACTTTATGGGAGCTGCTGGAACAGTATTAAAGTCAGACTCCTTAAGTGATTTGTTGCCGCTTATTTTTGATAAAAACTATTTATAACGTTTGCGTACATTTTTAACCCTTCAATAGGTTTTTCTTTCCCCTTTTTTGGTCTATTTTTGTTATTCGCTTTGTGTTAAAGTTGGAATTTGATCTTTATATTTGGTCTTTAGTTTCGCTTTCGCGAAAGCGATATACCTAACAAATTATCACATGAAAAAAGTCACTAAAGAGGTATTACTCAACTGGTATGAGGAAATGCTATTCTGGAGAAAGTTTGAGGATAAGCTTGCTCAAGTATATATTCAGCAAAAAGTCCGTGGATTTTTACACCTTTATAATGGTCAAGAAGCAATTCTTGCAGGATCTTTACATGCTATGGATCTTACTAAGGATAAGATGATTACTGCTTACCGTAATCACGTACAGCCTATAGGTATGGGAGTTGATCCTAAGAGAGTAATGGCAGAGCTTTATGGAAAAGCTACTGGAACTTCTCAAGGTCTAGGAGGTTCTATGCACATCTTCTCTAAAGAACACCGTTTTTATGGTGGTCATGGAATTGTAGGTGGGCAAATACCTTTAGGAGCAGGAATCGCATTTGGTGATAAGTACCATAATGTGGATGCGGTAACTCTTACGTTTTTTGGAGATGGTGCTGCACGTCAAGGTTCCCTTCACGAGGCATTTAACCTTGCTATGTTATGGAATTTACCAGTGGTGTTTTGTGTAGAAAATAATGGTTATGCGATGGGAACAAGTGTTGCTAGAACTGCAAACCATACTGATATATGGAAACTAGGTCTAGGATATGAAATGCCTTGTGGACCTGTGGATGCCATGGATCCAGAAAAAGTGGCTGAAGCAATGCACGAAGCAATTGAGAGAGCTCGCTCTGGTGGTGGACCTACTTTCCTTGAATTAAAAACTTATAGATATAGAGGTCATTCTATGAGTGATGCTCAAAAATATCGAACTAAGGACGAGGTTGCCGAGTATCAGAAAATTGATCCTATTACTCAAGTAAAGGACCGATTGATGAAAGAATACGACGTTAAAGAAGATGAAATTAAAGCAATGAATAAGCGAGTGAAGGCTCGTGTAGCTGAGTGTGAGAAATTTGCAGAAGAATCTCCATTCCCTGAAAAGAATGTTATGTACGATGCCGTATATGAACAAGAAGATTATCCATTTTTACCAGCAAAATCATAACTCATGGCAGAGGTAGTAAACATGCCGCGATTGAGCGACACCATGGAAGAAGGTGTTGTTGCAGCGTGGCTTAAACAAGTAGGAGATAAAGTTGAAGAAGGTGATATTCTAGCCGAAATCGAAACCGATAAAGCGACAATGGAATTTGAATCTTTTCAAGAAGGAACCTTGCTACATATAGGTGTTCAAGAAGGAGAAACAGCTCCTGTTGATCAATTATTATGCATCATAGGTGAGGAAGGAGAAGATATTTCTGCTTTGTTAGAAGGAGACGCATCTTCAGATAAAAAAGAAGAAAAAGCTTCAAAAGAAGATTCTTCTCCAAATGATGATGGAGATTCTTCAAATGATTCTGATGATAATTCTGAAAGTGGCTCTAGTTCTAGTTCATCTGATTTACCAGAAGGAGTTGTGATTGTAAATATGCCTCGCCTTAGTGATACTATGGAAGAAGGAACGGTTGCTTCCTGGTTGAAAAAAGAAGGTGATGAGGTTGAAGAAGGAGACATACTAGCAGAAATTGAAACAGACAAGGCAACAATGGAGTTTGAGTCTTTTAACGCTGGGACATTACTTAAAATTGGAATTCAGGAAGGAGAAACTGCAAAAGTAGATTCCTTACTAGCCATAATTGGTCCTGCAGGAACTGATGTTTCTGGAATCTCATTAGATGCTGACACTACTCCAAAAAAAGAACCTAAGAAAGAAGAAAAGAAAGAAGAGGCTAAGAAAGAGACTCCAAAAGCTGAAACTAAAAGCGAGCCTAAGTCAAGCACTTCAAGTTCAAGCTCGAGTACCGCTTCAAGTTCAAATTCTAATGGAGGAAGAATTTTTGCTTCTCCATTAGCAAAGAAAATGGCCGAAGAAAAGGGAATAGACCTTAGTCAAGTTTCTGGATCTGGTGAGAATGGTCGTATTGTAAAAAGTGATATAGAAAACTTTACGCCTATTGCTGCTGGAGTTTCAGCGGCTCCAAGTTCATTTGTAGCAGTAGGAACAGAAACTTTTGAAGAAGTACCTAACTCTCAAATGCGTAAAACAATTGCAAAACGTCTAGGCGAGTCTAAGTTTACGGCACCTCATTATTATCTAGGACTTGATCTAGATATGGATAATGCTATCGCGAGTAGAAAAGCGATTAACGAGTTACCAGACACTAAGATCAGTTTTAATGATATGGTGATCAAAGCGGCAGCGATGGCGCTTAGAAAACATCCTAAAGTAAATACGCAGTGGACTGATAAGAACACTATAATTGCTAAGCATATCCATGTAGGAGTTGCTGTAGCTGTAGAGGATGGTCTTCTAGTACCAGTATTGCCATTTGCAGACCAAATGAGTATGCAACAAATAGGGGCGAAAGTTAAGGAACTTGCCGGTAAAGCTCGTAATAAGAAATTGCAGCCAGACGAGATGCAAGGAAGTACTTTTACTATTTCTAACTTAGGAATGTTTGGTATTACAGAGTTTACCTCTATTATCAATCAACCTAACAGTGCGATTATGTCTGTAGGAGCTATTGTTCAAAAACCAGTGGTTAAGAATGGCCAGATAGTAGTAGGTAATGTAATGAAGATCACACTTGCGTGCGATCATAGAACGGTAGATGGAGCGACTGGAGCTGCATTTTTACAAACGTTTAAATCTTATATAGAAAACCCTATCGTAATGTACGTTTAGGTATTTCATAATTAATTCACAAGTAAAAAAAGCCGGATCTAAAGATTCGGCTTTTTTTTAATTTGATTTCTTTAAATAAAAAGATTATAACTAAACAAATATTGCGTTACATGAATCATATTAAAAAGTATTGATCTTCTCTCCTTTGTAAGTTTTGTTCTTAAATCAATTATCTTTACTTTTTACTAAATAACCAACATGAAAAAAACACTCTCCATTTTACTCATCGCAAGTATCCTAGTCGCTTGTGGATCTCAAAAAAAAGCTGATCGCTTAGGGCAGGCTTTAAATAAAGTTAATCAATCTACTGAAATAAAAATGCCTAAGTCTAGTGCGATCCAAATTGCCCAAGATGTCGCATTTCTTGCTAGTGACGATTTAAAAGGTCGTGATACTGGATCTGAAGGTATAGAAAAAGCAGCCATCTATATTTCAGAACGATTTCAAGAAATGGGAGTAAAGCCCTATAGAGGCGCTTTCATGGATGATTTTAAAGTCAATGATACAGAGGCATTTAATGTAGTAGGCGTAATGACAGGATCTGATAAAGACATGATGAATGAGGTAGTTGTGATCGGTGCTCATTATGATCATATAGGAGTGATGCAAGGCGTTCAAGGAGATAGTATTGCAAATGGCGCCAATGATAACGCTACAGGTACTGCTACAGTTCTTGCCATTGCCGAAAACTTTAAAAAATTACAATTTAATAGAAGAACCGTAGTCTTTGCGCTTTTCTCTGCAGAAGAAAAAGGTCTTGTAGGTTCTAAGCATCTGGCACAACGCATGAAAAAAGAAGGGATGAATGTTGTAGCAATGATCAACTTTGAGATGACAGGCACTCCTATGATTGATAGTCCTTATCTGACATATGTTACAGGTCACGACGGCTCTAATATGGCTACAGTTTTTAATGAGGCAAATGAGAGTGTTACAGTAACAGGGAAATTAGAGAAAGCGGCAGAATTCAATTTGTTTAAGCGATCTGATAATTATCCATTTTTTCAAGAATTCAATGTCCCATCACAAACGTTTTGCACCTTTGATTTTACAAATTTTGGTCACTACCATAAGGTAGGTGATGAAACCTCACTTGTAAATACAGATCATATGGCAAATGTCGTTGATGCAGTAATGCCAGGAGTTTTTAAAGTTGTAAATGGTGAAAAACTCAAATTGACTCCCAAACCTACCACTATAGATGAGTAAGAGAATCGTAATAACAGGAGCAAGTCGTGGAATAGGCTATGAAATGATTCAGTTATTTGCAAATGCAGGTCATCAGGTCATAGCGCTTTCGCGAAAGATAGATGCCATTCAAGCACTAGATAACACTTCCATTCAAGCGATAGCTACAGACTTAAGTGCACAGTCTAGTATCGAGGAAACGGCTAAAATTATTCTAACAAAATGGAATCGCATAGATGTTGTAATTCACAATGCAGGAATGTTAGTCAATAAGCCTTTTCAAGAATTGACACCAGAAGATTTCCAGCAATGTTATGCGGTAAATGTTTTTGGAGTAGCATCATTAACCCAAGCACTATTACCAGCGTTTACTAAAGATTCACACGTTGTTGCGATTAGTTCTATGGGTGGTATTCAAGGAAGTGCTAAGTTCCCTGGACTAGCAGCATATTCCAGTGCAAAAGGAGCTGTCATTACCTTGTTTGAACTCCTTGCCGAAGAATACAAAGAAAGTGGACCATCTTTTAATACACTTGCTTTAGGAGCCGTACAAACAGAGATGCTAGAAGAAGCTTTTCCAGGTTATCAAGCACCATTAACAGCACCAGAAATGGCAAGCTATATAATGAATTTTGCCTTGACAGGAAATAAGTTTTATAATGGTAAAGTATTACAAGTAAGCGCGAGTACGCCGTAAAGAATATAGAATATTGATTAACGATTCAAGATTGTAAAAATTAGATATTTGATTTGATTTAGGAAAAAATAAAATGTCAGTGCGAGTGCGGTCGAGAACGATTTTCATTCGCAACATTCTAACTCTAAGCGATCGATGAACTTGTAATGTTTCACCCAATAACAATGGGTTTGAAATTAAATGATACAACTAGTTGGGCAACCTGACAGGTTATAAACCCAAACAAATTACTTGAATATTAATTTGTTTCTTTAAGATTTATAAATCAGTAGAATTAACATAAAATAATCTATATTCTAATCATTAATTTTATCCAGAGAATTCTATATTGAATAATGCTAAAAGAAATGTTTCAGACGCTTGAGCTTCAAATAATTTCCCTGCAACTATCTCCACATAAAACTACAAGCAGACTTTCTGGAGAATCAATGGAAGGTTGGTGGTATGTTTTTCCACCATTGATCATTTTTATTATAGGTTTTGCATTTTATGGTAAATGGAAAATGAAAACAGATAGAGGAGAAGATGATGTTAAATCAAATAAGTCTTGATAAAAATGTCGATATTTTACAATAAATTATTCAACTAAATTATCCTATTACTCTAATTTAAAAAGCTATTAAATGTTATTAGTTTTAAGATGGCAATATCTGCCTAATAATGGTTGCGGCAGAGATTGCGTCACTCCTGACGTGTGGATGGTTTTATCTGTCGTCGGACCTATCGTAGTGATAGGCTTGTTGTATTCATTTGTATTCAAAAAATGGCTAGATAGAAGAAGATAATAACCTCGGCACTAAAATGTTCAAAATAAAATAGCGCTTCGAGGTTAAAGAGTTAATCGTGAGATAATATTATCAAATTAAAATAATTATCACTTTAGCACATTATCAAATCAATAAATTAAACCTCAGCAACAACCTTAATTCTACTTTTTACTTTTTCAGCAAGCTCACGAGCTTCGACCACATCGCTAGCAACAACCGTAACATGACCCATTTTCCTAAAAGGTCTAGTTTCTTTTTTACCATAAATATGAGGTGTAACACCTGGTAACGCAAGTATATTTTCTATACCATCATAAATCACTTTGCCGGTATGACCTTCTTCACCTACTAGATTCACCATAACACTAGCTACCGTACTTTCTGTTGCTCCTAAGGGTAAGTTGCATACACATCTTATATGTTGCTCAAATTGGTCTGTAATAGCACCTTCGATAGAATAATGTCCAGAATTATGTGGTCTTGGAGCTACTTCATTAACTAGTAATTCACCAGTTTTGGTCAGAAACATCTCTACTGCAAGCAAACCTACGTGCTCAAATGATTCTGATACTTTCAATGCTAACTCACGAGCTCGGTCAGATATATCTATGTTTATACGCGCAGGACATATTACATACTCTACCTGATTTGCTTCTGGATGAAACTCCATTTCTACTACTGGATACGTTTTCATCTCTCCATCGTAATTACGAGCAACAATAACTGCAAGTTCTAGATCAAAATCGATCATGTCCTCATAAATACATTCTGCTTGAGGTAAATCGGTTAGATCACTGGCTTGTCTTATGACTTTAACACCTTTACCGTCATAACCACCTTCAGCACTTTTCCAAATAAATGGATAGGATCTCTCGTGATCTAAATTAGGTTTAGGATAAACTTCAAACGCAGCGGTAGCAATTTGTTGTTCTTGATAAAAAGACTTTTGACGTGCTTTATTTCTTATAAGATTTAAAACTTTTGCACTTGGAGAAACAGCTATGCCTTTATCTTCCAGATCTTGCAAGGCTTGAACATTTACATTTTCGATTTCTATAGTCAGCACATCTACTTGCTCACCAAATTCCATCACCGCCTCATAATCCATTATATCACCTTCAAAAAACACATCACATCCTTGAAAAGCAGGAGCGGTATCATTTTTATCCATTACATAGGTGTGGATATCCCATTTCCTAGTGGTATAGAGCATCATTTTGCCTAGCTGTCCACCACCTAAAATTCCTAAGGTAAAATTTGAAGAGAATTGTGTCTGTTTCATATGTTCAAAAATAAGCTTTTGAAAAAAATAAAAATCAACATCATAAGTAAAATCAATATAATTGAGCAGTCTGTGCCATCAATTATTACTTGTGCTCATTTTATTTTAAAAATGTTGTAAAATATAGAAATTTATCCATGCAACAACCATAGTAATCTACTACTGTCAACTGATTACTAAATAGTATCTTTGCAAAAACCACTAGAGTGATTAAGATTCATGATCTTTATTTTAAGCCTTTTCTAAGTTCACAAGAAATTGCCGCTGCTATTGATAATCTCGCTTATCAAATCAATCGAGACCTTGCAGATGAGAACCCTATTTTTTTGGGGATATTAAACGGTAGTTATATGGTTCTAGCAGACCTTACTCGCAAGTTTAATAATGATTGCGAGGTAAGTTTTTTGAGAGCAAAAAGTTACGAAGGTACCAGCTCTTCAGGTAATGTAGCGCTTGGTAACGAGCTAGACGTTAATCTAGAAGGTAGGACTGTTGTAATCGTAGAAGATATTGTAGATACAGGATTGACAGTAAATGCGCTTTCGCGAAAGCTAAAAGAATACCAACCCAAAGATTTAAAAATTGCCACACTTTTTTTAAAACCAGAAGTCTATAATCAAGAGTTGAAAATAGACTACGTAGGAAAGAACATTGAAGATAAATTTGTCGTGGGATACGGCATGGATTATAATAATTTAGGGCGCAACTTGCCCGAACTTTACGTACAAACAGAACGCATGAAAAACATTGTATTATTCGGTCCTCCAGGAGCAGGAAAAGGAACTCAAGCAACACGTTTAAAAGATAAATATGGATTAGTTCATATTTCTACAGGAGATGTTTTCCGTTATAATATTAAAAATGGAACAGAATTAGGAACACTAGCCAAGTCCTATATGGACAAGGGAAATTTAGTTCCAGATGAAGTGACAATAAAAATGCTTAAAGCTGAGGTAGAAAAGACACCAGAGGCAAAAGGGTTTATTTTTGATGGATTTCCTAGAACAGATGCGCAAGCAAAAGCGCTGGATGAACTTTTAGATTCTAAAGGCACTGAAATTGCAGGTATGGTAGCTCTAGAAGTAGATGATGAGGTACTCATAGAGCGTCTATTAGAAAGAGGTAAGGATAGTGGCCGTGTAGATGATGCAAATGAAGGAGTAATAAGAGATCGTATTGCGGTATATTACAAACAGACTGCACCACTCAAAAATTATTATGCTGCTCAAAATAAATATTACGGAGTAAATGGAGTAGGAAAAATGGACGTTATTACAGAACGTCTTAGTAATGAATTTGATAAATTGTAAAAAAGCAATTATATTAAACATCTCAATACTAAATATTTACACATGAAACGATTTTTACTCACTTTAAGTTTAACTTGTTTTGCAATGGTACTTTCTGCCCAAACCATAGGGATAGTAGGACCAGCGGCAAACGGCTGGCCTGATGCCGCAAATCCAACTCCAGATATAATGCTTACCGATAATGGAGATGGTACGCACTCAATTAATGGGTTAACTCTTACTACCGGAGCAGCAAAATTTAGAGAAAATCAACAATGGAATACTAGTTATGGAGGGAATACTTTCCCATCTGGAATGGTTTCTGGGAATGATATTTCTGTTCAAGCGGGAATATATGATATCGTTTTAGATTTAAATACTAGTACATATACTTTTATTTCAGTTTCTGGCTTTACAGATATCGAGTTAGTTGGAACAGCACTCAATGGTGCAGCTAGCCCACAAATGGCTACGTTAGATGGAATAAATTATGAGTTAACAGTAACTCAATTTGTAGCCGGTGATATTCAATTTCAAGAAGCTGGTACAACAACAACTTATGGAGGAAGTACTTTTCCTGCTGGTACGGCAACTGCAGGGGCAACTAATATACCTGTAACAGCGGCATATTATAAAGTGATGTTTAACTTGAACACGTTAGATTATAGTTTCGAAATTCCAGAAGTAGGAATTGTAGGTCCTGCAGCAAATGGGTGGCCAGCTGCAACAGAGACTGATATCACGATGAATACTACTGATGGTGATGTGTATACTCTTGATAATCAAGTGTTAACTGCAGGTGCTGTAAAATTTAGACAAGATAAAGCATGGAATTTAAGTTGGGGTGGAACTAGTTTTCCTAGCGGTACTGCCGATGTTAATGGTGCTGATATCAATGCTACTGCTGGAACTTATAACATTGTATTCTCTAGAGGCGCACAAACCTATGCGTTTAATGAAATACTATCAATAGAGGAAAATAAGTTCTCAAATTTTAAGGTATATCCTAATCCATCAAGTGATGAATGGTTTTTTGAAAATACGGATACGGCAATAAAAAGCATCGTAATATATGACAGTCTAGGAAAGCAAATATTAAACCACGCGGTAGACGCTACACTAACTAAAATAAATAGCGCTTCTTTTACTGAGGGATTATACATTGCGCGTGTTACATTAAATGATGAGTCTGAAACTACAGTAAAGCTTTTTAAGAAATAGATCTTAGAAATCTAAGAATTGTTTTTGATCCAGTGACTTTTAATATGTAGTGCGATGTATATAGTACTATTAAAAGTGACTGGATTTTATTTATTATTACATTTATTAAACAAAACTAATTAACTATTAATTAGATTAAAATATATCGATCGTTTTTATGATCGACTGAAAAAAGAATTATGACTGAAGGAAATTTTGTTGATTACACTAAGGTAACTATAGAGTCTGGCCGTGGAGGAAAAGGAAGTACACACTTACACCGTGAAAAGTACATCGATAAAGGTGGTCCAGATGGTGGTGACGGTGGCCGTGGTGGTCATATCATTCTTAAAGGAAATAAGAATCTATGGACTTTATATCATTTTAAGTATAAGCGTCATTTTAAAGCCGCTCAAGGTGGTAATGGAGCAAAACAACGTCGTACTGGTTATGATGGAGAAGATATTATTATAGAGCTTCCATTAGGAACTGTAGTGAAAGACACTGAAACAGGTAAAGTGGTTCATGAAATTCTAGAAGATGGTAAGGAGTTTATCATTTGTGAAGGGGGCAAAGGAGGAAGAGGAAACTGGCACTTCAAGTCAGCAACGAGGCAAACACCTCGATATGCACAAACTGGGATGGATGGGCAATCACTTGACGTTACTTTTGAACTTAAAATCTTAGCAGATGTAGGATTAGTAGGTTTTCCTAATGCAGGAAAATCAACTTTACTATCAGTTCTTACCGCTGCAAAACCTAAGATAGCCAACTATGAGTTTACTACCTTAAAGCCCAACTTAGGAATTGTAGAATATCGTGATTTTAAGACTTTTGTTATTGCAGATATTCCAGGGATCATAGAAGGTGCTGCCGAAGGTAAAGGAATAGGTCATCGTTTTTTAAGACATATAGAACGTAATTCTACCTTATTATTTCTAATTCCTGCGGAATCTAATGACATTAGTGCAGAGTACGATATTCTAGTTAATGAATTAAGTAAATACAATCCAGAAATGCTGGATAAAGAGCGTTTTGTGGTTATTTCAAAATGCGATATGCTTGATGAAGAGTTGATGCAAGAAATGAAAGAAGAACTTGATAATGAAGGAGCTTTTAATGGAGCGCCATACATGTTTATTTCATCAGTTTCACAGATTAACTTGACACAGCTCAAGGATAGACTCTGGTCGATGTTAAACGATTAAAATTAATATAGTTACTTTTCCTGTTCATAAATCAATACAATGAAACAAATAACATTTATTATAGTACTGTTTGTAGCTACATCAGTTCAAGCACAAGAATATTTAGGAACATGGAGTTTTGAAAGTGTAGATCGCTCAGCAATCGAAGAAGATGGTTCTAGTGAGGAAGCTTTAGAGAAAAAAATCAAGATGGTCTCTAATATGTTTAGTTCTTTAAGGATGACTTTTGAAAAAGATGGCATGTATACTATGAGCTTTATGGGGCAAGAAGAAACAAAATCCTATACTGCAAATGAAAACATATTAGTGCTGGAGAAAGGAGAGAAATTAGAAGTATTGACACCTAGTAAGGCACGTTTATCTTCTGGTGATATGGTATTGTTGATGCAAAAAGGCGCGGTAAGTGTTGAGAAAACATACACCTATTTAACAAAAGAATCTTATGAGACTAAGAATATAGACCTCAAGGATCTTATCGGTAAATGGAAAGTAGAAGAAGTGAGAGTGAAAAAAGGAACGGAAGCTGCTGAAATGCAGGAGATGGTAGCTCTTATGATTACTTTTAATTTTATTACAGACACAGACATGGCATTTGGTGCCATGGGAATGGAAACCGTAAGAAAATATACTGTAGATCCAGAAACAAATGTATTAACTGATAAGGATTCTAAAACTGGAGTTGAAAAGTCTATTTACACAATCAAAGAACTAGATAAGGAACATTTAATTGTTTCCCATAATGAGGAAGGTACTCTGTTATATTTAGTTAGAGAATAGCAATCATTTAATAAGATAAAAAAAGCGATGAAGAATTTAATTCTTCATCGCTTTTTAGCTTTTAAAATCTTTTGCAGCTAGACACTAAATTGCTCAAAATGATGGTTTAAATGTTTCCATTGCATAATACCCCATTGCTCTTTAGTAAAAGTGCCAAAAACCGGATGTGGCTTTCTATTTTTATTATCGCGATCTTCCCAAAGTTCCTGCATCCATTTATGTAACTCGGCTTTTTCTTTTTCAAAATCAAAATCGCCTGTACTTCTAAATTGTGGTGGAGTAGGAGCGTTCTTTCTAAAAGGCTTGGGACTGTAGAGCATCTTTTTAAAAAGTAGCTTAATAAACCAGTTAGGCTTTAAAGTCTTTTCAGATTTATTTACTGCAATTTTGAGAGGTTCTTGACAGTGATTCATCATTTGTCCAGCATTCATTTTGCCCCATAGCGGTTGTGAATCTGGTTTAATTTTTTCTAGACGTACTTCTAGTTCTTGATAAACTTCTGGCTGGAAAAATGATTTCATAGTCTTTGTATTATTTGTAAAGCAAGTATTTCCCTCTTAATTTTTGATACTCTTCGAGTCCTTTCTCCCATGTGGCTGCGATTTCTTGAGCGCTCATGCCTTTCTCGATCTGAGCTTGCAGGGTTTTTGTTCCAGCGAGTTTGGTAAAAAATGAGTTAAAAAACTTTGATTTGTATGGCGCTTTCGCGAAAGCGTCCACTAAAAATTCCAACTCGATATGATCCAGCTTTTCATGATTTCTTAGATCGACTCCGTAACATTTTTTCCCGTTAAATAAAGGTCTTTTCGCCCCTATATTAGGCGTAGGAGTGAATTCAAAGTCGGTGTATTTTACGAGAGATGGAGAACCATAGACTTGAAACTGCATCTCTGTACCACGACCTACGCTTACATCAGCTCCTTCAAAAAAGCACAAACTAGGATAGAGGTTTATGGATTGATCGTTTGGTAAATTAGGCGACGGCTTGATCGGGATACTGTATGAAGAATCATGTGTGTAATTCTTGCATTTGATGATTTCAAGGTTTGCTTGTAGATCGTTATCTAGCCATTTTTCACCATTAATCATTTGAGCATATTCTCCTATGGTCATTCCGTGAACTACAGGGACAGGATGCATGCCTACAAAGCTTTGGTGTTCTTCTTCCAGAATAGGTCCATCGATATAATGGCCATTAGGATTAGGTCTATCCAGCACAATTATTTTTTTGTTGTATTGAGCGCAGGCTTCCATTACATAATGAAGTGTAGAAATGTAGGTGTAAAAACGAGCGCCTACATCTTGAATGTCAAATAATATGATATCTACATCTTCCAGCTGTTCCTTAAAAGGCTTTTTATTCTTCCCGTAAAGCGAGATGATAGGAATTCCTGTCTTTGCATCTATTCCATCTTTAATGGTAGCGCCAGCATCTGCCGTACCTCTAAAACCGTGTTCTGGTGCAAAAACACGTTTGATATCTATCCCATGTGCCAGTAAGGTGTCTACTAGATGAGTGTAGCGCAGTTTATCTTTAGATTTCCACTCTTTAGAAACGATAGTATCTCCAGTTCTTACAACGCTGGTTTGGTTTCCTACTAAAGCTACTTTTTTACCTTTGAGTTTAATGATCCATTCATTTAATAAATAAGCTGCGGGAACAGGCTCATTGTTATTTGTAGTAATAAGAACGTCCTTATAACGTTCGTCTGCTGTAATGATTTTTTCTTCTTTGGGAGATGTAGGAGAGTTATTGCCACTTACATGAGAATTACAAGAAGACATTCCTACAACCATAGCGATTATGGTATATTTGAATATTGAATTAGAAAAAGTGAATCTAGAGTATTTCATTGCTAAAAGGGTACAAAGTAGTACGAGCTATAAAAATAGCGTAAGTGCACCGATAATAAAAATTGCGATTGCAGCAATTGCAATAGGTATCATTGTAATGTTGATCGCTATTGCCACTGGCGTCGGACTTCAAAAAAAGATAAAAGAAAAGGTAAGTGCTTTCAATGGTCATGTGAGTGTGTCATTATTTGATCGTAATAACTCTATTACCACAATAAAACCCATTTCAAGTGATCAGGATTTTTATCCAGACTTCACCTCTGTACCAGAGGTAAGTCATATTCAAGCAGTAGCCACAAAAGGCGGAATGATACGTACGGCAAATGACTTTGAAGGTATCATTCTTAAAGGTGTAGGAACTGATTATGACTGGCAATATTTACAAGAATTTCTTTTAGAGGGAACTATACCTAACGTTTCTTTAGAAAAAACATCTTCTGATATTTTGATTTCTGATGACATCGCGGCACGTTTACAATTAAAAGTAGGCGATAAAGCTCCCACTTATTTTATGAAAGCAAATGGTCAAGAACCTATAGGAAGAGGTTTTACTGTTTCTGGTATTTATGATAGTGGACTTGAAGAATATGACTCCAAGTTTATAATAGGAGATATAAGAAACATACAGCGCATCAATAAATGGGAAGTAGATCAAATAGGAAAGTTTGAAATCTTTATCGACGATTTTGATAAGCTTAATGAAATAGGAAGAGCTATCCAATTAAACACGCCGTCAGAATTAAACGCAAAAACTATTGAGCAAGAGTTACCAGCAATCTTTCAATGGCTGGCATTGCTAGATGGTAATATTTTTGGTATTATCGGTATCATTTTAATTGTAGGCATCATCAACATGATTACCGCTTTGCTTGTTTTGATATTGGACAGGACTAATATGATAGGCGTTCTCAAATCACTTGGAGCATCTAACTGGACCGTGCGCAAAATCTTTCTTTATAACGCGATGAATCTGGTATTAAAAGGTCTTATAATAGGTAATGTCTTAGGATTGGGTCTTATTGCTATTCAGTACTATTTCAGTCCGCTTACTTTAGATTCGCAATCCTATCATGTGACAGAGATGCCAGTTTACATTTCTTTATGGCACGTTCTTGCTCTGAACTTAGGAACTTTTATCGTTTGTTTACTTGCTCTTATCATTCCTACTTTAATTGTGAGTAAGATCAGTCCGGTTAAGGCAATGCGATTTGAATGAAAAGCTGGTTAAGGTAAGTGAGTGGAACTACTAGTCTGTAATTAACTTTACCAACCCTTAGAATTACTACTAGCCTCTAATTTATCTTCGATACTATCAGGAAGTTGAGCAAAAAAGTTGGTACCGGTAAGTTCTTCAATACGGTCTACGCTGGTAACAAAATCATATATAGAAGCATCAGTATCTTTATGAGGCATTAAAAAAGCGATCATATTGCCGCCAGTGGCATCGTTGCGATATATGATCTTGTAAAATCGCTCAGGAACAGAAACTTTTTCTGTCCCTATGGTTTTTAAATTCTTTGTGAGAATAGATCCAGTTACTACATAAACCTCATCATATCGCTTTGCATAATACCTAGTTTTTTGTTCTAGAGTATTCCATATTCCTGCATTGAATTCATGAATTTGTGGACTGATGTTAGAAGTTAGAAAGGTCTCATCATAAGCAGCTTTAGTAGATTTTCTATCTCCTGCAGGAACTAGATGACCTCTGTCATAACCACTTTTTTTGTAATTGCGCCAGTGTGCAGCCTTTGTTTTTACCTTGTCGTCTATTTCAAAATAGGGTCTTTTATAATCTCTACTGTTGATATCGCTAGCTCTTAAAATATGGGCAGTCCATTCTGCTTGCTCGTGTTGTTCATTATAGGAGAGGCTATATGTATGATGATGAACGACTTGAATTTCTGAGCTAGGTAGTAGTGCTTTTCGCGTAAGCGGCTTTAAACCATTTTTATTTGTGCCACTACTTAAATATTCTTCTTGAGATAAGTTTTTTTCTGAGTAGGCATCGCTAGTACGATCTTGATAAAAGTAATATATGGCAGCACACGCCAGTATAATTATGGGATAGATGTATTTTCTCATTTAACTTGTTTTTACGTCTAAAGCGTCTCTTAAAGCGTTTCCAAGCAGCATAAATGCCATAACTAATGTCATGATGGCTATTCCTGGAACAATCGCAAGATAAGCTTTGTCGAGAATGATGTACTGATAATGATCTTTAATCATACTGCCCCAACTAGGCATAGGTGGTTGTGCTCCTAATCCTAAGAAACTCAAACCACTTTCTATAAGTATAGATGCGGCAAAATTTGCAGCGCTTATTACAATTACTGGAGCCATGATGTTAGGCAAAATATGTTTAGTTATAATTCTAAAGCTATTAAATCCTAAGGCTTTTGCAGCAGTTATATACTGGTACTCTTTTGCGACGATCATCTGACCACGTACCACACGTGCAACTTCTACCCACATGGTTAGTCCTACGGCGATAAATACAGTGAGAAAACCTTTTCCTAATGCGATACTGATAGCGATGACCATAAGCAAAGTCGGGATGGACCACGTAACATTAATGAGCCACATGATAACTGCATCTATTTTGCCACCGTAATATCCAGCAATTGCACCTAGAGAGATACCTATTAGTAAAGATATTAGAACGGCTATAAAACCTATAGAAATACTTATTCTCGTACCTATCATCATACGACTCAATAGATCACGGCCGTATTTATCAGTACCTAAAAGAAATGTTTTTTGAGTAGTGTAGCTTTCGCGAAAGCGAGATAATTCCATCCCATCTGGCACATTCAGTCTAGCTTTTATAAAAGGTAATTCTTTACCATCAACATCGTAGGGTCGGTAGAAGGCTGACCCATTTTGAATTTTTAGTTCAGAAAAGGGAATTTCTTCCACGTTTGAATTTTTACCATTCCACCAATCCCAGAATTGTGATTCTTCTTTCTCTGTTCCTATGCTTAGAAGGTTTACAGTAAATCCAGGTGACTGAGAGTGTATAGAAATATGCATTTGATTGGCATATTTTG
>MAAC01016743.1_pt1 | contig 21523 bp, 18 predicted proteins | sample 1115981 | NCBI WGS metagenome assembly MAAC01 (sample SAMN04961126, study PRJNA320927) | seawater metagenome | isolation source: sample BD02T64 sea water enriched with oil for 64 days | place: USA:Gulf of Mexico | collected 2013-07-27
AAAAGCCGCTCTATCATACCTATCCATCTGCCTGCATTTTTAAGACCATAGATCCCTGTATCATCTTCGGTTAATTTCCATCTAGTAAAGAATACTTTAAGCATTATAGCTACTGGACTTGTGAGAAAAATTATGCATAGCAACAAGGGCCAAAGTAGTGCTAAGACCGCATCGTTAACAATAAAGTTTATTGTAGTGGCAGTTGTTGCTAGTACAAGTATCACTAAAATGTGCAACAATTGATCTATGACAAATAACCAGCGTTGATTTTTTTTAGTTGATAGATAAAGTTTTCCAGTATCTATGAGTAAATGTGTGATAAAGATCAAGAGTCCTATATACCAGTAGTCTAATTGCCATAAGAACAACCATGTTATTAATCCATGAATTAGACAATGGATGTATAAGTGATAGGAACGTAGTTTGTGTTTTTCTTTCTTCTTATTGAATTTATCAGTTTGTAATATAAAATCGCCTAGAAAATGAACAATAAGTAGTTTAATTATTATTTCCATGGCTCACGTCTTTGTAATATCTTTTAAAGATATTAAGTAATTCTTGTGTTTCTTGCCAGTTAGCTCTGTCTAATCTGCGGCTAGCGGTAGCTTGCTGTACACCTAGTTTTTTTCCTAACTCTTCTTGTGTAATATGAGGATGTTTGAACATTTCATAAACGGTTGCAGCACCATTCTCTGTCCAGCTATTCATATAAAGAAGCGCTAGTTTGAGAATTATATTCATGTAGTGATCTATTGTACTGTCGCTACACACCATTATCTCTTGTTCTTTTGCTTTTAAAGTATCTAGTAATTCTCCAGAGTTAGTTAACGCGCTGCCCGTAGATTTTGCAATATTATGTTCTATAAGCTCTATGTCGCCTAGTCCTATTGCAATGCGCACATCTAGAGTAGAAGATCTCTTGAGAGCAGCCTTAAGCTCAATTACACAATGAAGTGCCATTTCTGGCTCTTTTATCCATGCTTGAAAACTATCACCACGATAGATTTGAAACATATTCTTTTTAGAATACTTTTTCAAAATAGGCTCGATGATTTTTAAGTAATCATCTGGCTGGTTCTTTTTAGAACCTATAATATCTCCTGCTAGTACTACATCCATATAAAACTTTATTACGTAAAAGTGTAATATTTCAAAGGTATTACATAATTATGTAATAATTATTAATTATTACGTAAAAGGGTAATAAATGTATTTTATTACGTAATTATGTAATAATTATTAAGGTTAAATTTCAACTTGAACTTGAAATCGAACTCCTAGAGGCGGAATTCATTCCGCATCTAGGAGTTCTATGCTCGCCTGTGACGTTTTTATTTTTCAGCGGAATATAGACAGCTTTTAGAATTGAAATTTTAACTTTTTGAATTTTAACAAGTATCACAAATTTTGAACATTAACTCACAAACTCACAAACTCACAAACTCACAAACTCACTCATCACAAATTTAAACGTCCTTCTTCATCGCTAGCCTCTAAAAAATCAGGATCACTGTCGATGGCTCTGTTAACCAGCTTTTCATTAAGAGATTTATTTGCTTTTGCGCCTAATCTTTTCAAACGCTCTATACGTCCTACAAGGTTTCCAGAACCTTCAGTAAGCTTGTTCATACTAGAAGAATAGGATTTTTTAACGGTGTCCAATTGAGAACCAACTTTGATCAAATCTTCTGTAAGACCTACAAACTTATCATATAAAGCACCTGCAGCAGTAGCAATATCTAAAGCATTTTTTTGCTGCTTTTCATTTTGCCACATAGTATCAATGGTACGCAATGTAGCGAGTAGAGTAGTAGGTGTAACAATTACTATGTTCTTATCAAAAGCATCGCTATATAAATTGCTATCGTGATTCAATGCCATGGCAAATGCTGGTTCAATAGGCACAAAAAGCAATACAAAATCAGGGCTGTCAATTTGGTAATCATGATAACTTTTACCGGATAAATCTGAGACGTGTTTTTTAAGTGAAGCAACGTGTTCTTTTAAATATCGTTCTTGTAATGAATCATCTTCTTCATTAATAAAACGCTCGTAAGCATTAAGTGATACCTTAGAATCGATAACCATTTTCTTGCCACCTGGCAAATTGATCACCACGTCAGGAAACAAGGTTTTTCCTTCATTAGTTTTAATCGTTTGCTGGACTTCATATTCAGAGCCTTTAGTCAATCCAGATTTTTCAAGAACACGTTCCAGGACTAATTCGCCCCAATTTCCACGCATTTTTGCATCACCTTTCAAGGCTTTAGTAAGGTTAGTGGTTTCCTTACTCATTTGCTGATTCAATTCTTTCAGCCCTATAATTTGTTGTCGCAAAGCACTTTGCCTGTCTATTGTGTCTTTGTGAGTATCTTCTACGCGCTTTTCAAAACTTTTGATTTTATCCTGCAGCGGACTCAAAATTTGCTCGATGTTTTTCTTGTTTTGATCGGTAAATTTGGTGCTTTTTTCGTCTAGGATTTTATTAGCGAGATTTTCAAATTCCTTGGTAAATTTTTCATTTAATTTCTCGATCTCTCCTTGGGCTTCAGTATGTTTTTCTTCCGCTTTCGCGAAAGCGGTACGTTGCTCAGCCAGTAACACATTTAAATTTTCTTTCTCAATAGCGACATCTCGATATTCTTTGTCCAGCTTTTGTAATCGGGCACTCAACTCCTGATTACTTTCTATTCTTTGCTCTAATTGAGCGCTATACTGAGAATTCTCATGACGCAACTTATCACGTTCTTCTAGGGCAGGCTGCAATTGAGAAAGCTGCGCGTTTAACTGATTTTTTTCAGATTCTAATAGGTTTAAATTTCCAGAAAAACGAGTTTTAGCAAAAAACCATGCCACAACAGCACCTATGACAACACCTAATAATAAGAATAGCAACCAAGAAATTTCTGAAGACATAAAAGAAGATTTATGTAAAAATACAATCCTCTAACCTTGCTTAAAATAAGAATGTAATCGAGTTATTCACAAGAATAAAATTTGTTTAAAATGGCGCAGGAACTTTGAGAATAACTGGCTTTAAAGTCACAGGATGGATAAATTCTATTTGCTCTGCGTGCAAATACAAACGGTCTTGCTTATGTCCATAAAGATCATCACCGATTATAGGACAATTTAATCCAAGCGGATGCGCCGCATGAACGCGCAACTGGTGTGTGCGACCAGTAATAGGGTAGAAGTGAACTCTGGTTTTACCATCATAGCGTTCAATGACTTCATAGCTTGTTCTGGCACTTTTGCCATTTTCTGAATCTACTAGCTGGAATGGTCTGTTGTCAAGATCTACTCTTAATGCGAGATCTATAAAACCGCTATTTTCATTTACATTTCCATCTAACAATGCAACATATCGCTTCTTAACGGTGCGTTTTTCAAATTGATCTTGTAGTTTTTTATGAATAGCAAGAGATTTAGTGAGAACTAAAATACCAGAAGTACTCATGTCTAATCGATGAGCAATAAGCGGTCCGGTTGCATCAGGAAAACGTTTTTTCATTCTGGTCTCTACAGAATCTTCTATGGTTTTACCACGTACAGAAAGAAATTCTTCTGGTTTGTTGACAGCCATGATATATTCATCTTCATATATCAAATGAAGCTCTTTTCCTTCAGCAGGATTTTCCAGCATGGGATTATCATCTACCTCAAGGCCTTGCAACATATGTTCGAGAAGAGGTTCACATTTAGAACGGCACGACGGATAGTAGTGACCGTGTTTTCTAATCTGTGAACGTAGGGATTCTCCGTACCAAAACTCAGCCATTGCTAGTGGTTTTAAATTGTTTAAATAGGCATATTGCAACAGTTTAGGTGCTGCACAATCGCCTGTCCCAGATGGTGGTACATATGGCGGAATGTTCTGGAAAAGCTCCATAGCGTTTTTACGCTTGCCTTTTGCATTTAAAAAACTGTATTGTTCAAAAATCCATTGTTGCAGCTGGTTAGATAAGTTTTTACGACGCTGCTTGATTTCTTTGATTTCATTTTCTTGTTGAGAAATATAATTTTCTAAAGGTATCAACTTCTCGTCTAGGTAGATTTTATATTCTTTGAGCAAGAATTTGGCGTGCATTCCTTGAGTTTGATGTTGATCGAGTAAATTTCTATATGCTTGATCACTTAAGGTTTCTGAAGCTTTTTGTCTTTCGGCTTTACGGTTTGCTTTTAGATTAGCATGTTTTTTACGCTGGTTGAAGAGTAAAAGCTCATTCTCCTTTTTTAGTTCTAGAAGTTGTTTTTTGGTTTTTATAAAGTTGGCGTCATTTTCTAAGGTTTCTATTCTTGCGTTAAGATCGTCTAGTTTGTAGTTTTCTTGCGCATATAAACTGTCCTCAGCAAACATATTAAAAACTAGAGGCACAAATTGAGAATCCTTCTGCTCGCCAGTAATCACACCAGAGTAAGCCCATAGATGACCTAAATTCCCTTCTTTATCTTGAACCACAAGAACCCCAAACATTTTCCCAAGCGGATGCTGATAGTTCTCCGGTCCTAAATTCAAATCATAGAACCAATTATCAAAACTATCTAAATATGTTTTTAATTGCTCAGCCGCTTCTACAGCAAATGGATGCGGTTCGTAAAGAAATGGGAAAGTGAACTTTTCAGGAATATCTTCTATAGTCACTGTATTAAAAGAATGTAATTTCAAAATACCGAATAGATATAATTAAGAAGCCAGGCTTTGCATGCCCACAAGGCTGTGATACAAACCTTCTTTAGCCAGTAGATCAGTATGCGTTCCTTGTTCTACGATCTCTCCCTTTTTCATTACTACGATATGATCTGCATTTTGAATGGTACTCAGACGGTGGGCGATAACAATGGAAGTTCTATTTTTCATTACTTTTTCCAGTGCATCTTGGACCAGACGTTCACTTTCTGTGTCTAGTGCGCTTGTTGCTTCGTCCAGAATTAATATTGGTGCATTTTTAAGAACCGCACGAGCAATAGAGAGACGTTGCTTTTGTCCACCACTTAATTTTCCACCACTGTCACCTATGTTAGTATGAATTCCCTGAGGCATGTCTTTTACAAATTCCCAAGCATTTGCGATTTTCAAAGCATCAATGATTTGCTCTTCACTCGCGTTTTTATTACTCAACGCCACATTAGTAGCGATAGTATCATTGAAAAGAATAGAATCCTGCGTCACAATTGCCATTTGATCCCGCAAGCTAGTAAGCGTGACATCTTTTATATTTATACCATCAATGGTTACAGTTCCATTTTCTACATCGTAAAATCTGGTGAGTAAATTTGCGATAGTACTTTTACCAGAACCACTTTGTCCTACGAGAGCAACGCTGGTACCTTTAGGAATATCTAACGAGAAGTTTTTTAATACCGGTTCCTCCTCATAAGAAAAAGTAACATTGTTGACATGTACCGCTTTCGCGAAAGCGGGAATAGCAACAGCATTTTCCTTATCTTCAATCTCATTTTTTGTATGAAGTATTTCTAGAACACGCTCTGCACTGGCATTACCTTCTTTAATTTGATAGCTCGCTTTAGAAAGAGCTTTTGCAGGAGTTAAAATATTATAAGCAAGTACCATAAAGCCTATGAATGTCGTAGGATCAATAGATTCTTCAATCAATACAAAACGACCACCAAACCATAAAAGAATTCCTATTACTAGAATACCTAAGAACTCACTAACAGGGCTCGCAAAACCTTTACGATGATTTAATTTAACTGCAAATCGATACATTCTGTTGGTACTGTTTTGAAAGCTTTCTGTCAAACGATCTTCTGCATTAAATCCTTTAATAACCTTTAAGCCACTCAACGTTTCTTCTAATAACGACAGAAAATAACCTTGCTCTTTTTGTACCTGACCACTGCGTTTTTTAAGTTTTTTACCTAATCGAGAAATTAGAAATCCAGAAACTGGTAAGAAAATAAGCATGAAAATCGTAAGCTTTGCACTCATCACTAGCATTATAGCAAGTGTAAAAATGATGTTCAATGGCTCTTTGATAATTAATTCTAGAATGGATAAAAAGCTGTTTTGAATTTGCAATACATCAGCACTAGTTCTCGCAATCACGTCGCCTTTGCGTTTCTCAGAGAAAAAGGAAATAGGAAGGTGAACAATCTTTACAAACAAGTCATCTCTTATATCTCTTAAAACCCCATTGCGTAAATAAGCAATGAAATACATTCCTAAATAACCAAAAAGGTTTTTAAGAAAAAAAAGGATTAATACGAGAGCGATTACAATTATTAAAGCCTGTTCTTTCCCGTCAGTTTGAGTAGTGATGTAATAACCCAAATACCCCTTAATATAATCCATAGAATTATTGATTCCTTCCCAAGAAGGAGCAACATTAACTGCTTGAGTCTTATCAAAAAGAACATCTAGCATAGGAATAAGTGATACAAAGCTTAATGCTCCAAATAGAGCATAAAAAACATTACTAATTATATTAAGAAATGCATAGCTTTTATAGGGCTTTGCATACTTAAGAATCTCTTTAAAATAGTTCATTTATTTACCTATCAAAAACGGTAAGGATACCATTTATTTTGTCTTCTAGCTGGGCTTGAACTTGAGGATATTGATCTACATGATCAAGAGTTGTTTTTACTGAGATGTAGAATTTTATCTTAGGTTCTGTCCCACTAGGTCGTGCTGCAATCTTTGAGCCATCTGCTAGATAGAAGATTAAAACATTAGATTTTGGAATTTCTATGGATTCTGTTTTTTGTAATTGTTTGTTTTCTCTGGTACTGGCAGCATAATCCTCTACGATTATGACATCCTGTCCACCTATTTTCGCCGGTGGATTTTCTCTTAAATCCACCATCATTTGTTTGATTTCTTCAGCACCGGAGATTCCTTTCTTTACTAGAGAAACTAATCTTTCTTGATAAACACCATGCTCAACATATAGTTTCATCAATTCTTTATAGACAGTAGAGTCGTTTGCTTTCGCGTAAGCGTACATCTCACAAGCTAATAAACAAGCGGTAACTGCATCTTTGTCACGTACAAAATCGCCTACCATATAACCAAAGCTTTCCTCGCCGCCACCTACAAAGTCTTGTTTTGGATGGTCTTTGATCATTTTGGCGATCCATTTAAAACCAGTTAGTCCTTCTTTGCATTCAACATTATATGAACCAGCTAGATCATGCATCATAGGCGTAGATACTATTGTAGAACCGATGAATGGATCGTTAAGTGATTCTAAATCAATTTGTTTTAGTAAAAAATCGGTCATAGCAATCATGGTTTGATTTCCATTGAGCAATACCATATTACCGTCATTATCACGTACAGCAACACCTAATCGATCAGAATCTGGATCAGTTCCTATCACGATGTCAGCATTTACTTTATTAGCAAGATCAACTGCCATTTTAAGTGCTTCTGGCTCTTCTGGATTAGGAGATTTTACCGTTGGGAATTCTCCATCTGGAAAAGCTTGTTCTTTTACTACATGTAAGTCTGTATATCCTGCACGTTTCAAAGTTTCTGGAATTAAAGTGATGCTCGTACCATGAAGACTGGTAAATACTATTTTTAATCGAGAACGATCTACGTCACCTGCTATTTTACCAGCTTTTATGCTGTCATCAATGAAAGCATTATCATCTTCTTCAGTTAGAAACTCTATAAGCTCTGGTTTACCATTAAAGTTAATATCTTTAAAATCTATGGTGCTTATAAGTTTCAAAATATCTTTGTCTTGTGGTGGCACTAACTGCCCGCCATCTTGCCAATAAACTTTGTAACCATTATACTCTGGCGGATTGTGACTTGCAGTAAGAACTATACCTGCATGACAGTTTTTTGCTTTAACGGTATAAGAAAGTAGTGGAGTAGGACGCAACTCTGCAAAAAGGTATACTTGAATCCCATTTGCACTAAAAACGTCTGCCACTACTTGTGCCAGTTCCTTAGAATTACGACGGCAATCGTATGCAATGGCTACTTTTACCTGTTCATCAGGAAATTGCTGGTTTAAATATTGAGAAAGTCCTTGTGTGTTTTTTCCCAAGGTATATTTATTGATACGATTAGTACCTACACCCATAATTCCTCGCATTCCACCTGTACCGAATTCCAAATTTTTATAGAAAGATTCTTGAAACTCGTCGTTATTTGCAGTAATTAAAGCCAGTGTACGAGTTATAGTTGCCTCATCAAATGGTGCTTGAGTCCAGGACTGTGCTGTTTTAAGGATATGGTCTTTGTTCATTTTTTTTCTATAAAAGTTCTTACACAAATATAGGAATAAGTAGGCAGTCTCAGTGAATAGTATTCTATCTCAACCTCAGTACGTTTATCAAATATGTAGTAAGTTAATTTTGAGCTTTGTTAAATCTGTGACTACAAATTAAGATCTACTAAATAGTTTCTGAGATATTATATCTGTCTTTTTGATTACCATTTCTTAGGATCAACTCGCCTAGGAAACCTGCAATAAAGAATAACGTACCTAATATCATGGTAGTGAGAGCAATGTAAAACCATGGGTTGTTTGTTACAAGTCTATAAGGTATGTCGTTATACATACGGTACAATTTTGATCCTCCTACATATCCAGCTGTAATAAAACCTATCAAAAACATTAACACTCCTAATGAACCAAAAAGATGCATAGGCCTTTTACCATACTTTGATATAAAAGCGATCGTAATTAAATCAAGAAATCCATTTATGAAACGCTCATATCCAAATTTTGTGGTTCCATATTTACGTGCTTGATGGATGACTTCTTTTTGTGTGATTTTAGTGAAGCCAGCATTTTTTGCCAGTACAGGAATATAACGGTGCATTTCTCCATGCACATCTATATTTTTAATCACCTGGCTATTATATGCTTTTAAACCACAATTAAAATCATTGAGTTGTACACCACTGGTTTTACGTGCCGCCCAATTAAATAATTTACTAGGTAGATTTTTTGCTATTACACTATCGTAGCGTTTTTTCTTCCAGCCACTTACTAGATCATTATCTTGGTTTGCAATCATTGCGTATAGCGCTGGAATTTCATCTGGAGAGTCTTGAAGATCTGCATCCATGGTGATGACTACTTTTCCTTGAGCTTCATTAAAACCAGCATGAAGTGCCTGTGATTTCCCATAATTGGCTTGAAACTTAATGCCTTTTATAGCGTTAGAGCTGTTTGATGTATCTCGCTTTCGCGAAAGCGAACTTATAATTTCCCAACTAGAATCTGTACTACCATCATCAATATAAATGACTTCATAGGATATACTGGTAGTTTTCATAACACGATCGATCCATTCCTGTAGTTCAGGAAGAGAATCTGCCTCATTAAGTAGAGGTATAACAATGGAAAGATCTTTATTATTCAAATTCGTAGGGTTTGTCTTTTTTAATGATAGCAGCTGCGATAAGTCCTACTACTGTGTAAAATGCAAGATTTGAGATATAATTAATTATAATACTAGGTATTCCCATAGGTGTAGGACCTATCTGCATAGACTGACGCATTTGTTCTTCAGTGAGTTGTCCTGCTGCGTTTTCCATTCCCATAAATGTGAGCATTCTATTACTCATTTCTAACGATTCTTTTATAGTTATGTCTAACAGCAACTCTTTTGCATTAGGGTCAATTAGATTGAAAATCAGAATACAAGCGATTGCATATCCTGATATAGCAATAGCTATAGTAATAACAAAAGAGAGTAGTGCGTTACCAAAGGTGATGTATCCACCTGATTGAGTCTTGGCGGTTCTTTGTGCATATATTCCCAGGCATAAAATTAATATGGCTAGTGGATAGGTAACTAGTGGATTAATAAATAAGGCGATGTCTACTTGCCACATAATTATACAGGAAAAAAAATAGATTATAAAACCTATTATACCATATTTAAAACCTGTTTTTTTAACAACCGTATTCATAAGTGAAGGATTTATCGCTGCGGAATTTTACTAACAACTAGTCCAGTAATCAAGCCGGGAACGGTAAACATAAGTGTTTTTGTTGCAAATCCTAAGGCAAATTCTGAGAAGCTGTAAGTAGGTTCTTTAAATACTTTAGTCTGTGCTAGGTCACTGGTTCCTTTTTCTGTTATACCTCTCCACGCATTTAATAAAATTTCTTTGGCACCAACATCTACATAATTAAGTAAAATGTAATAAGTAATAGACTCTGTCAGGAAAATCATTACTATACATATAAAATAGGCCAGAACGACTTGTTTAAATGATACTACACCTTTCATCACAAATCGCGCCCATACTTGGGCTACGACTCCTAAAATTATAGGATAGATGTAAATGGAAGTATTTACCAAAGGATTTAAATAATCTTGTGCTTGCCACATATACAAGTAAATACCCATGGTAATTATGGCTCCTACTAGACCTATGATGAATGAATTTCTTTTAATAGATTGTTCCACAAATAACTTCTTTTAATAATGCACAAATATAAAGCTAGGATATGTGCTTTTATAGTTTAGATTTGCTTAAAATTAAATTAGAATTAAAAGGTTGTTATTTAAAGTAAAATTATTAAATTTGCAGCCGCAAAAGAATAAGATTTAAGTCATGCAAAAAGGAATACACCCAGAAAATTATAGATTAGTAGCATTTAAAGATATGTCTAATGATGATATTTTTATCACAAAGTCTACTGCTAATTCTAATGAAACTATCGAGCACGAAGGAACTGAATATCCATTAATTAAATTGGAAATTTCACGTACTTCTCATCCATTTTACACTGGAGAGAGCAAGCTTATTGATACTGCAGGTCGTATTGACAAGTTTAAAAACAAGTACAAAAAATTCAAAAAGTAATTACTGCTTGAATCTATTGATATTAAAACGTCTCACAAAATGTGAGACGTTTTTTTTATACGTTAAACACAGCTCAGTAGGTGTATGCAATCAGATATTACTACATCACAGAAGTGTTTAAAGTAAAATACCTATGATTAATTTAAACTATTCTTTAAGTGGTTTAAAGAAATACAACTCATGATCTAACTTTAATTCTGGATGTAGAATTTTTACTAAGTCTTTTAAAACTAAATCTGGTCTCATACTCGCTTCTTCATAGTAAGTCACACCACCTTTTTCACCTACGGTTAAAGCATGCGTGTACACTCTTTTATTCTTAAATGCATCAAAAAGATTATATGAGGCATTTTCTTCAAGCATTCTGGAATAGCTAGTATACTGACCAGGCGCAATCCAGTAGGTGGCATCATTTCCATCTGTAAGGACCTTTTCAATATTATAAGCTAGTGAACCTTTTCCTTTAGTTTCTTGATAGATATAACTTGCTCCAGCATCTCTTAAAATCTTGCCTTGCCAGGAGTTTCCGTAAGGTAAATACCATTGTTCTTTCCAGGTTGCACCGCTCAAAACCTTAGGTGATGAAACATTTTTAACTAGTTTTTGAGTGTTTATATATTCTTTTTCTATTGCATTAAAAATAGAATCTGCTTGTTGCTCTTTACCATATAAAATGCCAAATAGTTTTATCCATTCTGCTTTTGCTAGTGGATGTTGTTCTACCCAATCACCGTTATATAATACAGGAATACCAGCGTTTTCAATTTTTTTGTAAATAGGATTGCTATCATCAATACTAAAACCCATCACCACATCAGGTTCAAGTAATAAAGTAGCCTCTATATTTATAGATTCATTTACACCTAATTCTTCTACCTTTCCTTCATCTATTAATTTGCGCACCTTAGGATCGCTTATATAATCACTACCTGGAAATCCTATTAGCGAATTTTCCTCATGGAGCAATACTAATGGTGGAATATGAGTAGTAGAAGTCAGTACGATATTATCTATAGGAATATGAATACTCAAAGGTTCGTCTGGTTCAGGAAGCAGTTCTCTTCCCTGATTTTTTACTAATTTAAAAGTATAGGAAACAGAACTTTCCGGCCATGGATTCATAATGGTTACATAATAACCGCTCGCTGTATTTTGAATTTTAAAACCTTCTGCATATTTAATATTCACCTGTTCATACTCTATTTTTTTTAAAATTTCAGGTATAGATGTATTTTTTGAATTGTTGCACGAGTACAGAAAGCCTGCGGCAATCAGCAAATAGATAATATTCTTTCTCATAAGATTTCAAAGTTATGACATAACTTAAAGAAGGCTGCAGTAACTCTATCATTTTGAAAAAAAATCATCTATTCATTAATTTAAGTTTTTAAATGTACTAATATTGCGGCTTGAAATATGGTTTTGAGTTTTTTGTTGTTCTCGCTTTCGCGAAAGCGGTAAAAAATAAGGAATTCAAATTAAAAGGGAATCTAGTGCAATTCTAGAGCTGTTCCCGCAACTGTAAACAAAACGTTTCTTTAAACGTCCGAAATTATTAGGGTAAAACTATTATGCCACTGAGTGCGATCTTGGGAAGGCGGTTTTATTTTGAAGTCAGGAGACCTGCCATGATTCAAATAATTGTTCATCTTCGGGATAGAGATAGCGATGGGATTTATAATTAAACTGTCACACTGAGCTAGGCTAGGTGTGTCCTTCATGTTTATATAGATTTCTATTCAAATTCTTTTCCCGTATTAATTTATTTCAAATGAAAAAACAAATCATCGCCTTGAGCGCTCTGATTGCTGTATCTGTGTCGGGAAAAGCACAGGAAGTCCAAGACTCAACAGCAACAAAACTGGAAGATGTGATCGTCACGGCTTCGTCAAAATTTGACCTACAACGCAAAGACAGCGGTAAACCGGTCATTAAAATCACAAGAGCTGATATAGAAGCACAACGCAGTGCAAATATCGCAGATTTATTAAACCAATATGCTGGAATTGAAATCAATGGAGCGCGTAGTAATGCTGGGCAAAATCAAAGTTACTTCATACGAGGTGGAAGTAGCCGTCAGGTGTCGTTCTTGATTGATGGCGCTCAGGTAAATGATCCAAGTAATATTTCTAGCGAATTTGATCTGCGATTAGTAGATATTGATCAAATAGAAGAAATTGAAATTTTAAAAGGTGCGGCAAGCACTTTATATGGTGCCAATGCTAGTACCGCTGTAATCAATATCAAGTTGAGAAAAGCACCTAAATCAGGCGTACGCGTTAATGTAGCATCGTTTATTGGTACAAATAAAAGTGTTGAACAGGCAAATAATGGTATAGATGAATACAACAATAGCATCCAAATTCAAGGAACGGCTAAAAATGGACTTACTTACGGAGTAGGATTGAATCATCAAAGTACAAACGGTTTAAGCGCTGCAGAAAGTGAAAATGAAAACGAACAGTTTGAACCTGATGCATTTAACAGAATTAATATTCTAGGTAGAATAGGCTATAACAATAACAAAGACTTCAAATTAAGTAGTTACCTATCTTTTGATGAGTATGTCGCAGAATTTGACAACGGTGCATTTACCGATGGTGACAATGAAACGTACAGTCGCCAGATAAGATGGGGAACTAACATGAACTGGAAGTATTCTGAAAAAGGTGAGCTGGTTTATACCGATGTAAGCACACATACTCGCAGAGATACTAGAAGTAATTTTCCATCGCTTTATAATGCAGATGGTTATTCTCTTGACCTTTATAATAAATACACTTTTGATCTAGAAAATAAAGCTAGTTTAAAAACAATACTAGGCTTCAACTTTCAAAATCAAACATATGAAGATTTTAATATACCATTCGGTAGTACAGATTTTGTACAAAATGCTGATAAAGGAGATGTAAATTTTCAAATTTATGATCCTTACTTTAATGTAGTTTATTTATCAGGTAAAGGATTTAATTTTAACGCTGGTGCTCGTTATAATTTACATAGCAATTATGATGGTAAGCTAGTATACAATATCAATCCATCTTATAGGTTTAATATTGATAATCATATAATCAAAGGATATGCGAGTTATAGTACGGCTTATATTACGCCATCGCTGTTTCAGTTATATGCAAGTGGTTTTGGTAATGAAAACTTAGAGCCAGAAGAAAATGCAACGCTAGAAGCTGGTATTTACTGGAGTAAGAATAATTCAAGTCTTGAACTAAGTGTGTTTCAAAGAAACGAGAAGAATTTAGTGCAATTTGTAACTATAGATCCGGTGAATTTTATTTCTCAATATCAAAATGAAGATAAAGACTTTACAGCAAGAGGTGTTGAGATTATGGGACAAACCTTATTGTTCAAAAAATTAAATCTAACGGCCAATTATACGTTTACTGAAAGAGATAGTGAACCATTATTGAGACGTATTCCTAAACATAAGGTAAATGCGAGTGCAAGGATAGAGCTATTAAAAGGAGCGTTTATTACGGCGAGATATCAATACAATCATGAGCGTGGTGATGCTTTTTTTGATACTAATACATTTACGACACAAAATGTAGTATTAGATAGTTACCAAGTGGTTGATCTAGACGGTACTTATAAACTCATAAATAAAGATGTCACATTTTTTGCTGGAATTTCTAATCTACTAGATGAGGACTTTCAAGAAGTAGTAGGTTTTCAAACTCGAGGCCGAACTTATAAAGTAGGAGTGAGGCTGGGCTTTTAAACTAAAGTTTTGAATGCATAGAATAGCTGTCATTAAGATTATAATGACAGCTATTTTTTATTATTTATACTCATCAATTTGATCTAGAATCTTACTAGAAATAACTAAAGGTTCCCACTCTGGACCAGAAAAGAAGGTATTTCTTATCTCGGGCTTCATTTTATCATAATTGAATTTATTGAAAATCCAATAGGATAGAAATGTCAAGCCTACAATAACAAAAAGATTAACACCGCCATAAATCAATGGACTTGATTTCAATGCATCGATACTTATCCAGCAAATTGCCCAAAACGGCAATTGATATATGGATAATTTGAGAGCATTGAAACTTGATAGTTTAATATTTGCCAGTTGCTGCTGTACTGCTATAACTTCATCACTTCCTTTGATTTTGTTGATTAAAATCAACTGATAAAAATAGTTGCCTAGCACCACTAACATTATTAACGAAATTGCACCAAAACCTAGTGCCATTATATAGGCTTCTGCTTTAAAAGTTATATAGCTTATTGCAATAAGTAGCGCTGCATAAGGTATTCCTATTAGGGTCACCGCTCTCTTAGGCAGTGCTAATTTATTCATTTGTGTATTGATTCTCTGTTTAGAAATATGCAACGCAACTTCTTTATTCATGGTTAAAACTTGATCAATTTTTTGATCGTAGGATTTCCACAATTCACTTAATTCTATATTTTCCATGCTGTTATTTTTTAATCTGATTAAACTTTTCTTTCAGTATTGTTTTGATGCGCGATATCTTGGTAGTTACATTCGTTTGTGAAATATTGATAACCTCAGCAATCTCTCTACTTGTTAATCCATCTAAATGAAGAAGGATTAATGCTCGATCAAGTTCACGCAACTCGCGTATAAATTGATTTAACAGTATCACATCATCTGCTACGTTGTCATCGATTGAGAGATCTTGTACTTCAATGGCTGGAGCTAGAGAAATGGTTTTTTCTTCTCGCTTTTTATTTTTACGATAAAAGGAAATGGAGGTATTAAGTGCAATACGATAGATCCAAGTAGACCATTTATGTTTGTTGTCAAAATTATCCATTGATAACCAGACCTGAAGAATTATTTCTTGAATCAAATCATCTTTATCTTCCTCTTTAAAGCAATAATTGTGTGCCACCTTAAAAATGATTTTCTTGTGACTCTCGAGAATGTATAGATAATCCTTTTCTTTATTGTTCAAACTAAAACGTGTTTACCTTATTATTCGCAACAGTTTTACATTTGTCACACTTTAGATTGAAGTTTTTCTATTAATCACGATAATATCCATTACATCACTGTGTAACCTGTGCTTTTTTTGTGGATTTCTATGGCTTATAGATAAATTGAACTTCAAAACATTAAGAAGAAAAAAAAACTGAATAGAGGAAATTTAAAGTAATTGAAGAATTATTAATTCATTCTTACACGTTGCAACAATTTTTCAGCTTGTCCTTTCCAGTCATCGCGGTGAATTCTTCCAGGAAAAATGTCAATCTGTTTTGACAATCTTCTTATTTCATCACTACTCATCTTTGATATTTGAGAATAGGTATGAATACCGTAATCATGTAGCTTTTTTTCAATCTCATTATTAATTCCCACAATTTTTGTAAGATCGTCTGTACCTTTTATTTGATCATTAGTCACAAACACATCCTTCTCTTCAGGTTGAGTTTCTGTTATCGTTGCAGTTTTCATGGCTTTATCCTCTTGTGTAGAAGTGTCATTTATAAGCATGCCAGCACGTTCCCTAGTTTTAGTTGCTCTTATTATTCCTGGAGTAAAATCCTCTATGGATGGATCATCATTTTGATCGGATTTTAGATTTTTAGCGGTCTTTGTTTTTGTAGTTTTATTTATTAAAACCTTGTTTTCCTTCTTCTTCTTATTATTATTATTATTATTTCCAAAGTAAAAACCTAGAAAGTACGCACCTAGTAGCATAAAGAATAACACTACATAAAGAGTCCAGTTAGTAATTATTGTTTCCATTATGAAGTGTTATTTTACCGAAATATTAATGTAATTATCTGCAGGATTGCTGCCTTCAGATTGTACAATTTTAAAAGGGGCAATTTTATAGCGACTTATTCCCATTTGTGCCATTATTTTTTGAATATTTAAGCTATTTACCTGAGATATATAAGCAGCTTGCTTTTGATCTGTACTAGTATTTTGTGATATAGTGATATAAATTTTTTGTGAAGGATTGCTATTTAAATGTCTAGCTATCTTTTTTACATGACTTTTAAATTCAGTATTTCCTACAAAGTACTGTGCGTTAAAACCTTGTGTGAATTTTTTACTGGTAAAAACCTTAGAAATATTTTTAGTGACAGATGGTGTTTTAGTAACAATGCTACTAGAACTAGATAAGAGAGTAGCGGTATTAGAAAATTTAAAATTTAGTTGCATTAATACGCCACCTTCTGCTTTATTATTAGAAAACTTGATCTTTTTAACCTCTTCAATAGTATTGATCCTGCTGATGTTAATACCGATGCTTCCCAGCAAATCTTTAATGTATAAAGCACGTTTATTTCCTAAACCTTTAATTTCTGGACTGGAGTAATATCCTGTAATTGTTAAGGTTGCAGAGGAATCACGAGCTAATATTTTCTTGATTTGATTTCCATAATTTATACAACCATAGGGAATGATCACTTTTTCTGAATTTTTTACAATGCTAGCATATTGATCACAAGAGATGACAGTCGTCCCATTATTAGAATAAACAGAAAATGGTAACGGCTGGTATTGCTTTATAATTGGTGTATTGATTGAATCTGTTATAGAAGAGTCTCTTTCGTTTGTTTGAGACACATTTTGTGAAGGTTGAGTAATTTCTTTTTGTAATGTAGTTTGAAGATTCTCTGTAGCATCAAAATCCTGTTGCTTAATAATCTCTACAAATTTATTTTCTGTTATAGCAGCATTTTTAAGAAGGTTTACTTCATCCCTAAAAAAAGAATTGATGAAAAGTAAACATCCTATTCCATAAAGAGCAAAAACAATTAATCCCGTAAAGAAAGTTTTCAATTTGTATAATTTGGGATAAATATACTATGTTTAATCTAATTGTTAACAGCATCTTAACGTTACAAAAATTTGGACTTCAATTCTGGTGTAGGAATCATACAACTTTCCTTTTTCCCAAACCACTTGTAACGATTTCTGGCAATAAAATCATATACGGCGTCTGCAATGAATTTAGGAATGATAATTAAAGAATAGAGTAGCGGCCACAAACCTGTTAAATATTTTGCAATACGCAATGCTGCTCCCGCTTTCGCGAAAGCGGAATCACCACTAATTAAAACGATAGAATCTATCTTACTAGGGTCTATATTATGTCTAGCGAGAAGTTCTTTTCCTAAATCGCTTTCTAAGGCTGCAAAGCGAAATCTATCTTTTGTGTCACGCTTGATAATAAACAATACCGCACCGTTACATAGATTGCAAACGCCATCAAATAATACGATATGTTTACCTTCCATCATTTATTTCCCTACTTTTTCTAACTGTTCTATAGGTGCAATAGTGGTGAAAAAACCATAATTAATAGTGGCTTTACCTTTACTTATACTGTCTATAGTACCTATTGATTTAGAGTCTGCTAGGCGCACTTTGTCGTTAATTTTTAACTCAACTTGTGGTTTCTTTTCTTCTTTGGCAATTTCTTGAACTTTGGCCTTTTTTCTTTCTGTTCTTATTTTCTCAACTTTTTGAATCACCTCGTTCTCTACCTGTTTTTGTTTTCCTTTAGCTGCTTTATCAGCTTTTGTAATAGGCTTTTTCTTCTTTTGCTTAGGTTTACGTTTAATGTTCTCAGTAATGACTAATTTCATCAACTCATCTATAAGCAGTTTCTTTTTCTTATTATTTTCAAAATTCTCAGCCAGACTATCAAATTTTTTCCCTAACTGTATGAAACGCTGGTAACCGTCATAAAGTTCTTGAAAATCCTGTAGCTTTTGCTGTACACGTTCTTGTGTATCTTCTAACTTATTTGCTCTCTGTGTTGCTTTTACTTCTTTATCTCGTAGTTTATCATTATTACGTCTCAGGTTAGATCGTTCCTTTTGTAGCGCAGCGATAGATTTATCAAATCGTATTTTTCCTCGTTCTACTTTCTTTTTTGCCTTATTAATTAATGAAAACGGAATTCCATTTTTTTGTGCTACTTCAAAGGTAAATGAGCTACCTGCTTCTCCTAACTGCAACTGATATACAGGTTCTAATGATCTAGAATCAAAGAGCATGTTTGCATTAGTCATTTCTGGTAACTCGTTTGCAAGCATTTTAAGATTAGTATAATGCGTAGTGATAATACCATAAGATTTACGCTCGTTGAGCTCTTCCAGCATACTTTCGGCTAGTGCGCCACCTAATTCTGGATCAGATCCAGTACCGAATTCATCAATTAAAAATAGTGTTTTATCATTTGCTATTCTTAAGAAGCCGCGCATGTTTTTAAGACGGTAGCTGTAAGTACTTAAATGATTATCAATACTTTGATTATCACCTATATCTGTTAATACATGCTCAAAAATACATATTCTACTCTTCTCATGAACTGGTATTAACATGCCTGTCTGTATCATGAGCTGCAGTAATCCTATAGTCTTTAAAGTTATAGATTTACCACCGGCATTTGGGCCAGAAATAACTATAATGCGATTATCTGGCGCAAGGCGTATGGTTTGAGGATAGGTTTTTTCTCCTCGCTCATTATTAGCTACCCAAAGCAGTGGATGATAAGCATCTACTAATTCCAGCTCTTGATGGTCTACCATCATGGGTAAACATCCCTTGATTTTCCTACCGTATTTTGCCTTTGCAGCAATCACATCGGTATGCGTTAAATACTGTTTATATTCTTCAAATTCTGGAATAAAAGCTCTTAAAAACTCCGTGAGTTCTTTTAAAATACGTTGTATTTCTTCTAGTTCTTCTATTTCTAATTCAGATAGCTTTCGCGAAAGCGTTAACACACGTTCTGGTTCAATATAAGAGATGCTACCAGTTCTTGAGCTTCCCATTATTTTACCTTTGACCTTGCGTCTATACATAGCTTTTACAGCTAGAACACGACGGTTTTCTACAACGCTTTCTCTTATCTCATCTAAATAATCCAACTGGCTGTAATGGTTTAAGGCCTGACCGAAGCTACCATTAAGCTGTCCTCGCACAATATTCATTTCTCTCCTAAGATTTTTTAATAGGGCAGAAGCGTCGTCTTTAATTTCACCAAAACGATCCATAACTGCATCAACCGCGTTAGGTATGATGTCGTTATATGTTATGTGATCCAGTCTTTTATGTAACTGTGGGAAGAATTCTTGAAGCTTTCTAAAGAACTTTATATGTTCATTTACCGTGCGTGGTAGAACAGCAAGTTTTCTAATACTTTCCTTTTCTAAAGTACTATTCTCTATTCCTAGTAATTGCAACTCTTTATCTATAACGTCAAAGCCATGATTAGGAATTCTATGCTCGCTTGAAAAAGACCATACGTACTCATTAGTATAAGCAAGTTCTCGCTGTATTAAGAATTTTGTAGTATAAGGCTGAAGTTTTGTAATAGCCGCTTTTCCATCTTCTGTAACACAATAGGCGCTAGCCTGAGAAAGAACCACGTCAAATTCTAAATCTTCAATAGTTTTTGTGGATATTTTTTTCATAAAAGTTCTACAAAAATAAGCTAGCTAGTCTATAAAAAGTGGGTTTTTAGAATAAATTAAGTAAGCTTATTTAAGTGCATCTACCTAAGTTGTACAAAACTTTTTTAAAGTACATCAAATGTGATTAAAACTTAAGGTAGAATCAAGGTAATTTATTCATGATGATACGGCTCATTGCGCAATATGGTAAAAGCTCTGTAAATTTGTTCTACAGCAAAAAGTCGCACCATCTGGTGAGAAAAAGTCATATCACTTAGTGATAATTTAGAGTTAGCTCTAGAATACACATCAGGAGAAAATCCATACGGTCCACCTATGATAAAAACCAATCGTTTTAATCCAGAGACACTACGTTTATTAATCAATTCTGCAAATTGCATACTGGTGTATTTTTTTCCTTTTTCATCTAGAACCGTTACAAAATCACTTTTCTCTAGCTTATTGAGGATAAGTTTTCCTTCTTCGTTCTTTTGCTGGTCTTCACTTAGATTTTTGGTTTTCTTTAAATCAGGTAGGATCTCCAGATCAAAATTGATGTAATGACCTAAACGATCTACGTACATTTTTGTAAGTTGCTCGATACGAGAATCGTCTGTTTTTCCTACCGCTAGAAGTGTTATTTTCATGATGCAAATTTATAACAACAACGGAAAAGGATAAAGAATACACATCTACTACATTAAAATTAATAAAAGTTGCGTTTAATAGTAAGTTTCTTGTCAAAACCACACATAATGCTCACAATAACCCTACTTCATAAAAAAGTAAATCTGTATTTTTGAAGTGAAAATAACTAGCAATGAACTACAACTCACAAGAGGCTCAAGAAGAAATCAAACGTATTATACAAAATGCATTAAGAGAAGATGTAGGAGATGGAGATCACAGTAGTTTATCCTGTATTCCAGATACTGCTACTGGTAAAGCGAGGTTGCTGGTAAAAGACGAAGGGATTATTGCTGGTGTGGCTTTTGCGCAAGCGGTATTCAAGGAAGTAGATCCTAATTTACAAGTAGATGTAAGAATAAAAGATGGCAATCATGTGAAATATGGTGATGAAGCCTTTTACGTGTCTGGTGCTTCACAATCTATTTTAAAGGCAGAGCGACTGGCACTTAATGCTATGCAGCGCATGAGTGCTATAGCAACTAAAACAAGGTCGTTTGTAGATCTTCTAGAAGGAACTAAAACTCAAATTTTAGACACTCGTAAAACAACTCCCGGAATTCGAGCTCTAGAAAAATGGGCCGTAACTATTGGGGGAGGAGAGAATCATAGATTCGC
>MAAC01017942.1_pt1 | contig 21504 bp, 15 predicted proteins | sample 1115981 | NCBI WGS metagenome assembly MAAC01 (sample SAMN04961126, study PRJNA320927) | seawater metagenome | isolation source: sample BD02T64 sea water enriched with oil for 64 days | place: USA:Gulf of Mexico | collected 2013-07-27
GAGGTACTATAATTTGTATTCCTGTGATTAATATTTTCGGTTTTTTACATATGGATCGAGAGTTTCCTGATGGTCGTGATTTAAACCGAATGTTTCCAGGAACAAAATCAGGATCATTAGCAAGCCGCGTTGCCTATAAGTTAATTCATGAAATAGTCCCTCAGGTAGATTTAATTATGGATTTTCACACTGGTGGCTCGGATCGATTTAATGCTGCACAAATTAGAATAGTACCAAATGATTCTGCGCTTGAAGAATTATCGGAAGTTTTTGGAGCTCCTTTTGTGCTCTATTCCAAAAATTTAAATAAATCATTTAGAAACACTTGTTATAAACTGGGAATACCCATGTTGCTTTTTGAAGGTGGAAAATCATTTAATTTTGACACCAATATCACCAATACAGGTGTTAATGGCGTTAAACGTGTGCTAAATCATTTAGACATGTTACATGCTAGGTTTAAAATATCAAAACCAAAAAAAGGATGTATTTTCATTTCCGAAAGTAAATGGATTAGAGCTAAATATTCTGGAATGTTTAGAGCTTCGGCACAAATTAACAAAGCTGTTAATAAGGGCGATATAATTGGACATATTACAGATCCTTTTGGGAAATTTCATCATTTTGTGAAAGCAGAAAATTCGGGTTATATCTTCAATGTAAACGAAGCTCCTATAGTCTATAAAGGAGATGCTTTGTTTCACATTTCAACACAATTAATTACATGATGAAAGCAAATCTTAGAACCAAATACAAAGCCTTACGAAGTGATTTATCAATTGATACCATTGAAACACATAGCTTAGACATCGCCAATAAATTGTTAGACTTAGACATTTGGAACAAATCTTATTATCATCTATTTCTGAGTATTATTGACCATAAAGAAATTCAAACAGAATATTTACTACATATACTTCATGCCAAAGACAAGGATATCATAATATCTAAATCTAATTTTAAGACTCAGGAATTAACCAATTACTTGTTAACTGATAACACTATAATAAAAAAAAATAGCTGGGGCATCCCTGAACCAATAGATGGTATTGAGGTCAATAACTCTAAAATAGACGTTGTTTTTGTGCCTTTACTTGCCTTTGATAAACAAGGTCACCGCGTTGGTTATGGCAAAGGTTTTTACGATAATTTTTTAAGTGCTTGTAACCCAGAAACTATCAAAATTGGACTCTCCTTTTTTGAAGCTGAAACCTGTATTGAAGGGATTATTGAAAGTGATGTGCCTTTAGATTATTGCGTTACCCCAAAAACTATTTATAAGTTTTAACACCCTATTTATCGCAATTCTCACAATACACCCCTCTTAAATACTCATCTTCCAACAACTGAAAAGTTACGCCTCCATTTTCAACCGAATTATAGAGCTTACAAAACCGCTCTTTATTCATGTTAATCGCATTTAACATTATCGTTCTATAGTTAGATTTTTGAGTGAGTTCTTTATCAATTAAAGTAAGATTTAAATAATAAAATAATAGATCTTCATCAGTATCAATCATACTTACTTTATTTTCCAAAAGTTTAATAGACATCTTTATGTTGGCATAGAAACTAAAAAATTGAGAAAGGCTCAAATAGTCATAATCAGACAGTGGAAAGTTTTTATAATTATTATTGATATAAACCACAGATCTATCTTTGTTTTTATAATCTCTTTTTCTCATTAAATTTTCGGCTTTTACAATATGAAAATTTACCATCATTCTTGCAATAAGCTTTTGATCTATACTATAGTTCGATAATGCGTTAATTTCATTATTAAACTTGTTTTCGTCAACTTCAATGAATTTATAACGCCATAACTTAAATTTTACAGCAATTATATTATATTTTACTTCTCCATTCGTAGGGTCTAATTTCAGTAACTCTTGTAACTCCTCGTAAACAATCATTGATTGCCTCACATCCCTCATGAACTTATAAGCAGAATTTTTATTGAATATTTTGACAAATTTAGATTGATTGGGGATTGTCATTTTCCTTAAAAAATCTGGAGAAATTTCTTGGGCATTCATTCTCTCAAAAATGGAGTTTTGCAAAATTATAGCCTCGCTAAGCTTTTCCTGTTTTATTGCCGTATTAAAAAGCATCAACAAATCATCTGCTGATTTACTTTTGTATTTATCTTTTTTTTCTAATTCCAAAGTAATTACTGCTTTCCTATGATTTTTTAAAAACGGTTCCATCTCTTTAGAAAATGACCCAACCAATTTACTTTTAAGATCGGCTTTACTTAAGTTTTTTAAATTCTCATATTTTGTTTCAGAAATATCCTTTAAAAATTCAACCCAATTTTCCGAAGAAAAGATTTCAGTAATAATTGTTGGCTTTTGAAAGGTTTGTAATGCCTTTGCAATACTATTTGCACGTTGTTCTTGTAATTCTATATTGCGTTGCAAACTTCCTTCAATTGATGAATATGCTCTAATGGTAATTTTTTTAATATTAAAATCTGTAAGACGTAATGAATCGTACATTGGTTTTATATCTTCCGGAGAATACTCAGATATGTTTTTTTCAAATGGAATTATAAACTTTAGCGCCTTATGCTTTAAAACAAATCCTTCTTTTCGATCTGGCTTTATTTGTTTGGTGCTGTACGTTAAAGTATCTAAATACATTCCCATATCAAGCAAATCCCACGGATAAGATTCTAAATCATAAATTACATAATACCGACAGAGGGTTTTATTATTTAAAAATAAGATATTATACTCCAGTTCTTTATTCAAGTAAGTATCGGTTATACGCCCCACATGCACTCTATAACTATTTTCTCCCGTCTTGCGTAATCCTTTTTTTAATCCTTGGGCATATATAGGTTTTAGTAACTTCCCTCTAATTTGCGAATTATCAATAGTTTCAAGTTCACAATCATACCTGTCCTTAGCGACAACATCAATGGCAATACCATCACCATTATTTTTAAAAAGCTTATTAAACCATGATTTGTCGTTTACTTCAAAATAGAGATTATTCCTTTCTCTACTAATAGAAAACTTTACTTCTTTTGGTTTTTGTTTAAATACTTGAAAACAATTTTGACATTGCTGATTACGTTCTGCATCTGTTTTAGGGAACACAATTCCAAAATGATTTTGACTGTGAACAGATTGAAATGTAAAAAACAATAAAAACAAGAAGATGGTGAGGGGTGATTTCATTTATTAAAATATTATAGATTTGACATAAATATCCTACAATATAATGCTTTTTTTAAAATCAGTTGGATTACACGGCCATCGTGTATCTTCATAAAAAATTCGCGAGAATTAAACTATCGGAGAATTTTGTGTTTCTATCTTTGAAGATTTTGGAAATGCCTTTTTATTAAAAACCAAAAGGAGACCAACACCTGTACTTATTGCCATGTCTGCAATATTAAAAACAGGCTCAAAAAAAGCAAATGCCTCACCTCCCCAAAACGGCATCCATTCAGGGAATACGCCATTCCATAAAGGAAAATGTAACATATCTACCACCTTTCCATGAAACAAAGTCCCATATGCGTCTTCTGACATAAAACTAGCCACTTGACCATAACTATCATTAAATATTACCCCATATAAAACAGAGTCGATAATGTTTCCCAATGCACCTGCAAAAATTAAAGACACCGCCCATGTTAGTAATCGAGATCCTTTTTGCTTAATTGAAGTTATCAACCAGTACCCTATTCCAACAATAGCGACTAATCTAAAAGAGGTTAAAATAACCTTTCCCGTTCTATCAGACATAAAGGGCAAAAAATCACTGAGTTTTGCTCCCCAAGCCATGCCATTATTTTCAACAAATAATATTTTAAACCAGTTAAAGACGGCGACATCTTCACCAAGCATAAAATGTGTTTTTACATAGATCTTTGAGATTTGATCTACTAGTAAAATAAGAATGATGATAATTGAGGCTTTTTTTAATGACATGCCGAACGATTAATTTTGGTAAAAATAGAAATATTTTCCTGCCTTGATAGAAAAGGACAAAAAAAAACGCCTCATTTAATGAGGCGTTTTAATTTTACACTGTGCAATTTATTTTTGCATGTTTTTAGCTTCAATACTCAATGTAGCGTGAGGTACTAATTTTAGGCGATCCTTATTTATAAGTTTCCCTAAAGTACGACAGACACCATAAGTTTTATTTTCTATACGAATAAGTGCATTTTTTAAATCACGGATAAATTTTTCTTGACGAATTGCCAATTGTGAATTCGATTCCTTACTCATTACAGCACTTCCTTCGTCAAAAGCTTTAAATGTAGGCGACGTATCTTCAGTACCATTATTATGATCATTCATATATGCGCTTTTAATAAGCTCTAAATCGTGTTGGGCCTTTTCTATTTTTTCAAGTATCAGCACTTTAAATTCGGCTAAGTCTGCATCAGAGTATCTAGTGTTTTTATCTACTGCCATAATCTTAATGTTTTTGTATAGACAATTTTGTGTTAATCTCATCAAAAGTAATGTCTATACCATTATTTACTTTATCTGTAATTTCAAGTTTTTCAGTTAGTGTTTCAGTTTTTATATACTCCATATTGTTATTAACTGCACTAACAATATTGCTGTCATTTTGAATGAAGACATCAATTCTGTCTGTGACATCAAAACCAGAATCTTTACGTAAATTTTGAATGCGATTAACGAGCTCTCTCGCAATTCCTTCTCTTCGTAAATCTTCAGTGATGGTAACATCTAGAGCGACGGTTAAAGCCCCGTCATTTGCCACTAACCACCCTTCGATATCTTGAGAAATAATTTCTACATCTTCAAGTCCTAAAGTAATACTTTTTCCATTAATATCTAGGGCTAAAGTTCCACTTTGTTCTATTTTTTTTATGTCCTCTGAACTGAATGAATTTATTGCACTGGCAATCACTTTCATGTCCTTTCCAAAACGTGGGCCTAAAGTTTTAAAATTAGGCTTGATCTGCTTTACTAAAATATCTGAAGCATCCTCCAGAAGTTCTACTTCCTTCACATTTACTTCGTGCATAATAAGATTTGAAACTGCTAATATCTCCTCTTTTTGAGATGCACTATCAACAGGAATCATGATTTTTTGTAAAGGTTGTCTAACTTTTATCTTTTCCCTAGCTCTTAACGACAATACCAGCGAAGATATTGTTTGTGCATTCTCCATTTTTCGTTCCAGCCCTTTATCTATATATGCACTATCATATTCAGGAAATTTAGCTAAATGTACACTTTCAAAATTTTCTTTTTGTGTAACATTTGTTAAATCTTTATAAAGTCTATCCATATAAAAAGGCGCAATAGGTGCTCCTAATTTTGAAATGGTCAATAAACAAGTATACAAGGTTTGATAAGCCGAAATTTTATCCAATTGATAATCACCTTTCCAAAATCTCCTTCTGCTTAATCGTACAAACCAGTTACTTAGGTATTCCTGAGTAAATTCAGAAATCACTCTAGCTGCCTTTGTTGGCTCATAATCGGCATAAAAAGCATCGACTTTTTTTATTAGAGTATGTAACTCTGATAAAATCCAACGGTCAATTTCTGGTCGTTCACTTAAAAGAATATCGGCTTCGCTATAACTAAATTTATCAATATTTGCATATAGTGTAAAAAACGAATAGGTATTGTAAAGTGTTCCAAAAAATTTACGTTTCACCTCTTCAATGCCATCTACATCAAATTTTAAATTGTCCCAAGGATTAGCATTACTAATCATATACCATCGTGTGGCATCTGCACCGTACTTACTAAGTGTCTCAAAAGGATCTGTTGCATTTCCAAGACGCTTAGACATTTTTTGTCCGTTCTTGTCTAAAACTAATCCATTAGACACTACATTTTTATAAGCAACCGAATCAAAAACCATAGTGGCTATTGCATGAAGAGTATAAAACCATCCTCGCGTTTGATCTACACCTTCTGCTATAAAATCGGCTGGATATGATTTCTTCTCGTCAATTAATTCTTTGTTTTCAAATGGGTAATGCCATTGTGCATATGGCATACTTCCAGAGTCAAACCAAACATCAATCAAATCACTTTCACGCTGCATTGGCTGACCTGAAGGCGAAACAAGAACAATTTTATCTACAATGTTTTTATGTAAATCAATAGTAGCATAGTTTGCTTCTGAATTATTTCCAACTTCAAATTCGGCAAATATATCTGCTTCTAGAACTCCCGCTGAAACGGCCTTTGCCATTTCTGCTTTTAATTCTTCAACAGAGCCAATACAAACTTCTTCTTTACCGTCCTCAGTTCTCCAAATTGGCAAGGGAATCCCCCAATATCTAGACCTTGATAAATTCCAATCATTTGCATTAGCTAACCAGTTACCAAAACGTCCTTCTCCAGTTGATTTTGGCTTCCAGTTTATCGTATTATTCAAGGTGAACATTTTGTCCTTAACATCCGTTACCTTAATAAACCAAGAGTCTAATGGGTAATATAAAATTGGTTTATCTGTACGCCAACAATTTGGATAACTATGCTTATATTTTTCAACCTTAAAGGCTTTATTTTCTTCTTTCAATATAATGGCAAGCTCAACATCTACAGATCGCTCTGGAGCTTCGCCATCATTATAATATTCGTTTTTCACATACTTACCAGCAAACGTTCCCATTTCTGGACGAAAGCGTCCTTGCAAGTCAACTAATGGCACCAAATTCCCATTGTCATCTTTCACTAACATTGGCGGTATTTCAGGCTTAGCTTGTTTTGCAACCATAGCATCATCTGCACCAAAGGTTGGTGCTGTATGTACAATTCCTGTACCGTCTTCAGTAGTTACAAAGTCTCCAGAAATAACTCTAAAGGCATCCTCCGGGTTATCGTTTGGCAAAGCATATTGTAAAAGTTGCTCATATTTTATCCCAACCAAATCAGTCCCTTTAAACTCCTTTATAATATGGAATGGGATCTTTTTATCTCCAGATTTGTAGGTCAACAACTCTGATTTCTCTTCTACCTGATTAAATTTTCCAGAAAATTGATAACTGACCAATTTCTTAGCAAGTACCACTTTTATAGGCTCGAATGTATATTGATTAAATGTCTCGACTAATACATAATCGATTTTAGGTCCAACAGTTAAGGCCGTGTTACTTGGCAAGGTCCATGGTGTAGTAGTCCAAGCGAGAAAGTGAACAATCCCTTCATTTTGCAAAAAATCTGGAAGAGAGTTTTCTATGGCTTTAAACTGAGCTACCGCAGTTGTATCTGTTACATCTTGATATGTCCCAGGTTGGTTCAACTCATGTGAACTTAAACCAGTTCCTGCTTTTGGTGAATACGGCTGAATAGTATAGCCTTTATACATCAAGTTTTTGGTGTAGATTTGCTTTAATAACCACCAAACACTTTCCATATATTTAGGCTCGTAAGTAATATATGGGTCGTCCATATCTACCCAATATCCCATTTTTTGAGTAAGGTCATTCCAAACATCGGTATAGCGCATTACTGCCGTTCTGCAGGCCGCATTATAATCTTCTACAGATATTGATTTACCAATATCTTCTTTGGTAATACCTAATTCTTTTTCTACTCCAAGTTCAATTGGTAATCCATGAGTATCCCAGCCTGCTTTTCGCTTTACTTGGAATCCTTTCATGGTTTTATAACGTGGAAAAATATCTTTTATAGCTCGAGCCAAAACGTGGTGAACTCCTGGTAAACCATTGGCTGATGGCGGGCCTTCAAAAAACACAAATGGTGTATTTCCTTCTCTTGTAGTTACACTTTTCTCAAAGATGTTATTTGCGTCCCAGTCTCGGCCAACTTCATCGGCCACTTTTGCTAAGTTAAGTCCCTTATATTCAGGAAATGTCGTGCTCATTTTCTATCATTTCATCTGTTAATACTCTCGTCTTATCAGGTCAGATGTCATAAGTACTACCTCGATTTATGATAACCATCAAACTATTAAGGTTTTGACTTATTTCTAATAAGATTGCGAAATTAAGGAATTATTGTTAAACAGCTTGGTTTATACATAAAAAACCAATTGAAGAACTTAGAAAACTATGATTATTCCAGGAATGATAAAACCCTCTTTATTTGAATTAATATTGTACTTTAAAATTCACCTTCAATGGCAGCAATGAAAAACCTATTTTAAAGGCAGTAAAATTTAGGACAAATAATTGTAATTTTGATTTGTGGCCTATAAATATTGAGGATCGATAAAAAGTGTAAATTAATGACGTTTTTTAGAAATGTCTTAAAATTGAGGTTATGAATATGCTTGAACTCTACTCCATTTTTCATCAAAATCAAGATAAAACCATATAAATCTTTTGTGCTTTATAGTATCTATGACCTCTTTAACTTTAAGATAATCAATCTCGCAGGAATTGATGTACCAATGCAGCTCTTTTAATCCTTGCTTTTCTAATTCTACAACTTGCTTTATTTTACAATACTTGCTTAGCGTTTGTTTAATATTAGACTTAATCTCGCTTTGTAGTAATTTTTCTTGCATCACGTTATATGCACTTGAAAATAAAAACCTGGATTCAATAATAATTTTTAAATGCCATGGATATAGTTTTTTATTTTGATCATTATCTAGCCCTTCGTTATATTTTAAACTAATAACATCATTAAATATTGCTGCCTTTCGAGTTCTAAAATTACTTTGATATTTTTTAATTGTAGTAGTCATAATAGTTTTTTTTAATTTAATCAAATGTCAAAAATAAATTAGCTTACCCCTTGACTGTATGGGGTTTGTAGTTTGTTTTTATTGAAAAAACGCAAAATGAAGTATATATGTAGTGCTTTTTTCATATCTTATATCTCTCCATAATCTGCATTTAAACAGAATTAGGACAGATGAATAAGCACAAAATCATTTTGAGTTTCTTGTTTTATTTTACAACTTTTAATGTGATCTCTTATTCTCAAAATAGAGAACCTACCATTGAAGAAAAAATTACAGCTGCCTTCGATGAATATGAAAAAACTGATAAGGTTATAAAAACAATAGAGACCCTGTTTTTTATAGACCACAATAATCTGGAATTTAAGAATCTTTGTCTTAAGGCCAAGGTTGGTTTTTTAAGAGCGCTAAAAGCAAGATTTTATTCTAAGTTTGAAAGTGCTAGAGAATATGCAAATGAAGCATTGATACTCTCATCTAATTGCCAAAATCAATTTATAAAAGGTTGGACACACATTCTTCTAGGAGAAACTCAAGTACTTGACAAAAAACTGGACAATAGGTTCTTACTTTCAATTGAAAATTTTAAAAAAGCGATTTTCATTTTTGAAGAAAGTAAAAAGAAACCATCTTTAAGTTATACTATAGACGCGAATTATGATTTATCCTTCAGTTATTTTGCCATTAAAAATTGGGAGGCATCCTTACAAAGTGGGCTTAAATGTGTAAAAACAATAGATGCGTTCCAAATAAAACTCAATAGATTAAAATACATATATTCTAAAATGGCCTTAGCTCACATTAAGTTAAAAAATCATAAAGAAGCTGAACTATATATAGAAAAGGCATCATTTCAAACCCCTAAAGGATACAATAATGCACTTTCAATGATAAACATGGCTTCCGCTGAACTATATAAAAGCAAAGGAGATTTTAAAAGCGCTTATTTGTATATGAGAATTTCAGATTCCCTATATAAAAGATACATAAACTACACTATAGACGGAATAAAAGAATCTGTAAATCACGAATATGAATTAAATGAACAGCTTGTTGCAAGTAAAATACAAAGACAAAAAGAACAAAAATTCCTTATGTTTTTAAGTGGGGCTTTTTTAGTTTTTAGTTTACTGTATGTGCTTAAGTTTTTTAAACTATCCAGAAAATTAAGAAATAAGGTAAGTGAGATACGAGTATTGAATAATAAAGTTCAAAATTCACTAATCAATATAAAAAGCTCTAATTTAAGTTTAGAACAAAAAAATGAAAAAATAGAACAGCTACTTAATTTAAATGAAAGAACATTGTTTTCTAAAACATTAAAAATATCTACCTATAACGACAGTATCACAAAAGTTAGAAATGAGATTAGTAAATTAATTGAATCTGATTCAGACATAAAAAAGAATCAACTTCACCACATAGAGAAATCATTGTTTTCTATTGTTTCAGACGACGAATTATGGGAAGATTTTAAAATTCAATTTGAAAAAATTAAACCTGCCTTTTTCAAAAATCTAAAACAAAAACACCCTAGCCTATCCGTAAATGATCTCAAGCATTGTTCGTATATAATTTCTAAATTAAACACAAAGGATGTCGCCAATTTAATAAGTGTTTCACCAAGAAGTGTTGAGACCACAAGGTATCGAATTAAGAAAAAGCTAGATTTAGACAAGGAAATAAATTTATATGATTTTCTTCAAAACTTATAACTTCATCAAAAATGCGAATATTCTTTAAGTAATGATTTGAATAGAATCCTATGCTAAAAATATTTAGCATAACATATATTTTGATTATAACCTCAACTCTTATTAAACCACAAAACCAATCAAATCTTCAATTTTAGAGATCAATTGTATCTTTATCGTGGTGTTTTTTAATGAAATTTTATTGTATTTAGACACAAAAATGGTAGAGAACCCCAATTTTTCCGCTTCCATGATACGTTGCTCTACACGCTGTACAGGTCGAATTTCTCCAGAGAGTCCAACTTCGGCAGCGAAGCAAAAATCTCGTTGTAAAGCCACATCTTCATTTGAGGATAAAATAGCTGCAACAACGGCTAAGTCTATTGCTGGATCATCAACTGTGATCCCTCCTGTAATATTTAAAAACACATCTTTGGCTCCTAGACGAAAGCCTGCCCGCTTTTCTAACACGGCCAATAACATATTTAAACGCTTCGCATTAAATCCTGTAGCGCTACGTTGAGGCGTGCCATAAACCGCTGTACTTACCAATGCTTGAACCTCTATCATAAGTGGCCGTATACCTTCTAAGGTAGATGCAATAGCATTCCCACTAAGATCCTCGTCTTTTTTAGAAATTAAAATTTCAGAAGGATTCGACACTTCTCGAAGCCCAGACCCCTGCATTTCATATATTCCCAATTCATTTGTCGATCCAAATCTATTTTTACTAGCTCTTAAAATTCTAAACACGTGATTTCGATCGCCTTCAAATTGTAAAACCGTATCTACCATATGCTCCAAAATTTTTGGCCCTGCAATATTCCCGTCTTTAGTAATATGTCCAATAAGCAATACTGGAGTAGCCGTTTCCTTTGCAAATTTAATGAGCTCTGTTGTACATTCCTTAATTTGAGAAATACTTCCAGAAGAGGACTCAATATAATCACTATGCAAGGTTTGAATAGAATCAATTATAACAATCTCTGGCTCTAGAGCTTCAATTTGTTTAAATATATTTTGTGTTTTGGTTTCAGTTAAAATGTAACAATTATCATTATCAGGGCTAATTCGCTCTGCGCGCATTTTTATTTGTTTTTGGCTTTCCTCCCCAGAAACATAAAGTGTTTTATAAGGAAGCTTTAAAGAAATTTGAAGTAGCAAAGTACTTTTACCAATTCCAGGTTCACCACCTAAAAGTGTTAATGATCCAGGGACAATACCACCACCAAGTACACGATTAAATTCGTTATCAAACGTATTCATCCGAGCTTCCTTTGAAGCATCAATTTCTTTGATTTTTAAAGGCTTTGAAATTCTTTTAGAATTATGCGATGAAGGCAATTTCCAATTACTCTTTTCTTCTTTTTGTACAACTTCTTCAACAATCGTATTCCAAGCTTTGCAAGCCGAGCACTGTCCTTGCCATTTGGCATATTGACTGCCGCAGCTTTGGCAAAAAAAGGTGGTTTTTACTTTAGCCATTTACAAACAAAATTTAATATGGTACATATTTTAATTGTATTGTTTTAATTTGAGATTTGATATGAGCAAGATAATCAATTACACCAAAAAACTAAAGTAATTGATTAAGATGGGTTGGTGCCCTTGTCAATAGCCTTTCTATTATAAATTGGTAAATAAATTAAGGATATCCCTCCTAAAATTATGATCATTAAAGTTTGTGAGGACCACATTATCCATCCAAAAGCTATACTTGGATCCTTTGCGATACCAAATATAGAAAATGCTGCATATACGGCAAGAGGATATGATCCTACACCTCCATTAGTTGCTGCAATACTAAAACTAGCAGATATAAATCCGACTAAAATAGCAGAAAAAGGAATATCAATAAATTCACTCATAGCAAATGAGGTAACATAGAACATAAGCACATACATGACCCAAATAAAAACAGTATGAAAAATGAAGGCCCATTTTTGTTTCATTTTAAAAATGGTCAAAATCCCTTCTAATAACCCACCAAGGAATGATCTAAGTTTAATTGTAAATTTAGACCTACTCTTTTTTATATATATAAAAAGCACCACAACAAGAACCAATAATATTGCGCCTCCAAAAATGATTTTTGTTAAATTAAATTTTTCAAGAAGAAATTGATAAATAAAATCAAATTCCAAAAAAAGTGTAACCACTACAATCACAAACATCATTATTAAATCAGCAACGCGTTCAGCAACAATAGTTCCAAAGCATTTCTCAAATGGCACACCCTCATAATTAGTTATTATGGTTGCTCGAGTAACTTCTCCAGCCCTTGGAATTGTATAATTTACCAAATATGCCGCAAATACTGCCATCAAACTATTTGAAAACCCAAGCCTATAACCTAATGGTTTGATCATAAATCTCCAACGGTATGCTCTGGACATATGGCTTAAGAGACCAAAAAATAAACCTAATGAAATCCATGCGTAGTCTGCGTTTTTGAAATGAGTCACTAAAACTTCAATCGAAATCTCAGACAAAGAATACCAAACCAAAACCACCCCCAATAATAATGGAAGTGTTATCTTCAGGATTGATTTTACTTGCTTGTTCAATAATTTACTTTAACAAATTTGTTTTCTCGTCTGGAAACACCAAAGCAGGTTTAAATACTTTTGCTTCTTCAATATTCATAAACGCATAAGTAATTAATATAAGTGTATCTCCAACAGAAACTTTTCTTGCAGCAGCACCGTTTAAGGTTATTTCACCACTATTTCTTGGTCCAGGAATAACGTAAGTTTCCAATCGCTCACCATTATCATTATTAACAATTTGAACTTTTTCTCCTTGAATAATATTTGAGGCTTCCATTAAGTCCTCATCAATAGTAATACTACCAATATAATTTAAGTCTGCACCAGTAACTTTTACACGGTGTATTTTTGATTTTACTACTTGAATTTGCATAGGGCAAAGGTAATTAATTTAGTGCTAAATTATCTATTAATCTAATCTCTCCTGCGTAAACAGCGATAAATGCACGGTACTTTTTTTTGTTTGATTTTCTACCAGCAGGCTTTAAGGTTTCAGTTTCTGCAATGCTAAAATATTCTAAATTTAATATCTTATTCTTTGCAAATTCTCTAGTCACCCATTCCGAAACTTTGTTCGCACTTTTTGTGCCAAATTTACTTTTGGCAGTTTGTAATGTTTTATAAATAAATGGTGCTTCTTGTCTATATTGGAGAGATAGCCTTTCATTACGAGAACTCATTGCTAAACCATTTGAATCTCTATAAATCTCACAACCAACAACAATTACTGGTAGTTGGTGCTTCACTACTAATTTTTTAATAATCTGTAATTGTTGAAAATCCTTTTCTCCAAAATAGGCTTTATTTGGTTTTACAATTTCAAAAAAGCGTTTTACAATAGTTCCTACTCCGTCAAAATGTCCGTTACGAAATCGACCTTCCATTTCAAATTCAAGACCATCAAAATCAAACTTTGATGCCAGTACATCATTTCCATAGATATCTTCTACAGAAGGCGTATATACCAAAATTTTATCAGTAGAAACGATCTTAAGCAATTCAATATCACGCGCTATAGTCCTTGGGTATTTTGCTAGGTCATCGGTATTGTCAAACTGAGTTGGGTTAACAAAAATACTAACAACAACAATATCGTTTTCTTTAAGTCCCCTCTTAATGAGAGACAAATGACCAACATGTAAAGCACCCATTGTGGGTACTAATCCAATCGTAATATTGTCCGATTTAAACAACTTAATAGCGTAATCTATTTCGGTCTTTGTTTTGAATACTTTCACTTTAGTAAAAAATTAACAGCGTGCAAACTTAATATATTACGATTAATCTGCATAATTTTTGTAATTTTGCGTGATTTTTATTCTAAAATTAAAGCCTTAAGGTTTATGAAAGAGAAGAGAATATTGTATGTATCATCTGAAGTAGTCCCTTATTTACCGGAAACTGAAATTTCTTCAATGTCATTTGAAGCCCCCCGTATGGTAAACAAACAAGGAGGACAAATAAGAATATTCATGCCGCGGTATGGAAATATTAATGAACGAAGACATCAACTTCACGAAGTCATTCGTTTATCTGGAATAAACTTAGTAATTAATGACTTAGATATGCCATTGATTATAAAGGTAGCTTCTATCCCAAAGGAAAGAATCCAGGTATATTTCATTGACAATGAAGAGTACTTTAAAAGAAAAGCTACCTTAACAGATGAAAATGGAACCTTATTCCCTGATAATGATGAGCGCGCAATTTTCTTTGCTAAAGGCGTTATAGAAACGGTCAAAAAATTAAACTGGGCTCCAGATATCATTCATGTTCATGGATGGCTGGCTTCTCTTTTACCTCTTTATCTCAAAGAGTTCTATAAAGACGAACCATTATTTGCCAGTAGTAAAGTTGTAACCTCTGTATACAATCAAAGTTTCGATACGACGTTAAATAAAGAAATGATTAACAAAATAAAGTTCGATAACATTGATGAAGATGCAATAAAAGTATTAGAAGACCCAACATACAATAACATTATGAAAGTTGCTGTAGACCATTCTGATGCATTAATTGTTGGCTCTGATACCATCCCAGAAGATTTACAAGACTACCTGAAAAATTGCGACAAACCAGTTTTAGAGTATAAAAGTCCGGATGAATTTGCTGAAGCATATACCGAATTTTACAATACCCAAGTTTTAAGTTAGTAAAAAAGACATGAAAAAGACAAATATTACTCTAAAGCATATTGCTTTAACTGCACTTATTTTAACTGGATTTTTAGCATGCGATAAAGATTTTGCTAGTCTGGAATCGGATGTGGTGAATTCAGATAACACATCAAATTTTGACAACGATCTTGCGATATATCCAGTAATTACTTATAATAAAAAATTGCCGGCCTTTCAATCTAACGGATTACCTGAAAATCTTTTAGGTTATTATAACGACCCTGTTTACGGAACATCTACTGCAAATTTTGTTGCACAAATGGTTCCCAGTGCCTTTGACCCTAGCTTTGGGACTAATGTGGTAATAGATTCTATTATACTAAAAGTTCCTTATTTTAGTACAGGTATAAACACAGATGAAGATGGCAACGTTACTTACAGACTAGATTCTATTTACGGAAACACTCCTATTAAACTTTCAGTTTTTCAAAATAATTATTTTTTAAGAAGCTTCAATCCAGAATCTGAATTTAATGATTCTCAAAAATATTATTCTAATGGTACAACATCTGGAAACAGCTTAATTAATCCACTGGATTTAGAAGGCCAGTTACTCTATCAAGATGATGAATTTTTACCAAGCTCAGACGAAATAATCTTAACTGAACTTGACGATGCAAATTTACCTTTCGAATCAGGGAAAGTTTCTCCTAGTTTAAGAGTAAAGCTCGATAATCCTAACGACGACTATTGGCAAGAACTAATTTTCAACAAAGAGGGTGGGCCAGAATTAAGCAATATTAATAATTTCACAAATTACTTTAGAGGCCTATATTTTAAAGCTGAGGCCACCAACATTGATGGTTCATTAATGTTGTTGAACTTTACAAGTGCTAATTCCAATATTACAATATATTACACCAGTGATGTAGCAGATACAGAAACTGATTCTGAATCAGCACAACAAGAAGGAACATATGTTCTTAATTTTTCTGGGAATCTTGTAAATATAATTGACAACAATTTTATCACTATACCTGACGGAGACCCTGTAAATGGAGATGAGCAATTATTTTTAAAAGGAGGTGCTGGCTCTATGGCTATTGTTAATTTATTTAATGGAGATAGTGAAGGGAACTCTCCTGAGTTTACCCAATTTAAAGATGATTTTCAAGATGGTGATACTCAAAAAAGGCTTGTAAATGAAGCCTATTTAGAGTTTTATGTAGATCAAACTATTATGCAAGGTCAAGAACCTGATCGCATATACTTATTCGATTTGAATAACAACGTACCATTGATCGACTATTTCTTAGACCAGTCAGTAAGTGACCAAACGATTAATGCAAAAATAGGCCATTTAGAACCTTTGATGAGGGTTGATGACGACCCAGATGGGGAAGGCATCAAATATAAAATAAGAATTACCGAACATATTAATAACATTATAGTAAGAGATTCAACAAACGCCAAACTAGGCCTTGTGGTAACTTCTAATGTTGGCTCGGTTGATCCAGTTAATCTTTTAGGTGATGATGAATCCCTTAAAATTCTTCCAAAAGGAACAGTTCTTTCTCCGCGGGGAACAGTCTTGATAGGAAGCAATACTTCTGATGTAGACAAAAGAGTAAAACTAAAAATTTATTATACCGAACCTAATAATTAATACCGATGTGTGGAATTGTAGGATATATTGGATTCCGTGAAGCCTACCCTATTATTTTAAAAGGTCTTAAACGATTAGAATATAGAGGTTACGATAGCGCTGGAATAGCATTATATGATGGTGAAAACATCAAACTTTCCAAAACTAAAGGCAAGGTAGATGATTTAGAAAGAAAAATTAAAAGTGAAATTTCTACCAAAGGTTCTTTAGGAATTGGTCATACTCGTTGGGCTACGCATGGAGTGCCAAACGATATTAATTCACACCCACACTATTCAAAATCTGGTGATCTCGTTATCATTCATAATGGTATTATAGAAAACTATGAGTCTTTAAAAAAAGAATTAATTCAAAGAGGCTATTCCTTTACCTCTGATACAGATACCGAGGTTTTAATAAACCTAATTGAAGACATTAAAAAAAGTGAAAACATTAAATTAGGGAAGGCTGTACAAATTGCATTAACTCAAGTTGTAGGCGCTTACGCCATTGCTGTTTTCGACAAGAATAAACCTAATGAAATTGTTGTTGCGAGACTTGGAAGTCCATTAGCCATAGGTGTCGGTGATGACGAGTTTTTTATTGCAAGTGACGCCTCTCCTTTTATTGAATATACCAACAATGCCATTTATCTAGAGGATGAAGAAATGGCAATAGTAAGAAGAGACAAACCAATTAAAATCAGAAAAATTAAAGACGACTCTTTAGTTAACCCATATGTTCAAGAATTACAATTGAATCTTGAACAAATTGAAAAAGGGGGTTATGACCACTTTATGCTTAAAGAAATTCATGAGCAACCACATGCCATAAAAGATACTTATAGAGGAAGACTTCGTGTAAATGAAGGGATCATTAAAATGGCTGGTGTCGACGATAATATTGAAAAATTTCTCAATGCAAAACGCATCATAGTTGTTGCATGTGGTACTTCCTGGCACGCTGGTTTAGTTTCAGAATATATTTTTGAAAACTTTGCTAGAATTCCTGTTGAAGTTGAATACGCTTCAGAGTTCAGGTACCGAAATCCAATAATTAACGAAAATGATGTGGTTATCGCTATTTCCCAATCTGGAGAAACTGCCGATACTTTAGCCGCTATAAAATTGGCTAAATCACGAGGCGCTTTCGTTTTTGGAGTTTGTAATGTTGTAGGTTCTACAATTGCTAGAGAAACTGATGCTGGAGCTTATACCCACGCAGGACCTGAAATTGGTGTCGCTTCTACTAAAGCATTTACTACTCAAATAACGGTGTTAACCTTAATTGCATTAAAATTAGCTAAAGCTAAAGGGACCATATCAAATTCTGATTATCACTTAACTCTTGGAGAATTAGAATTAATTCCTCAAAAAGTTGAAACAGCATTAGGATCAGACGCTCATATTAAATCAATTGCCCACACCTACAAAGACTCAAAGAATTGCCTATACTTAGGTCGAGGATACAATTTTCCAGTAGCCTTAGAAGGTGCTTTAAAACTTAAAGAAATTTCATATATCCATGCGGAAGGCTATCCCGCTGCCGAAATGAAACACGGCCCTATTGCATTGATTGATGAAAATATGCCAATTATTGTTATCGCTACTAAAAAAGGGCACTACGACAAAATTGTAAGCAACATTCAAGAAATTAAGTCCAGAAAAGGAAAAATTATAGGAATTGTTACCGAAGGTGATCAAACGGTAAAAGGCTTAGCAGATCATGTAATTGAAGTTCCTGACACTTTAGAATCCTTATCTCCACTATTGACAACCATACCATTACAATTATTATCCTATCACATCGCAGTTATGTTAGATAAAAATGTAGACCAGCCGCGTAATTTAGCTAAATCGGTAACGGTAGAATAGGCCTTTTATTTGTATTAAATACAAGTTTTCCCTTTTAAGAAAAAGTCTTATATTGCAGTAAACAATATTATGCATGCATAATTTTTTTTATAATTATATTGCATACATTATATTGAATACATCTATTAATCTTTTAAAAAATTAAACTAATACCCAATATGAGAACTATTCTTAAGATTTTTTTATTGTTTTTTTGTGCGTTTTCTTATGCACAAACAACGGTTAAAGGTAATGTGACAGATGATAGTGGCCAGCCTCTTCCAGGCGCCAATATTATTGTTGTGGGAACAACAACTGGAACAGTTACAGATTTTGACGGAAACTTCACCCTTACGGTTGCGCAATCACCGCCCTTTTCAATTCTGGCAAGTAGCATCGGATTCGAATCCATGACCAAAGCCGTAAGTTCAAATGGTCAAACCATTAATTTTGAACTGAGAGAGGGTACCGAACTAGATGAAATAGTTATTTCGGCTTCGAGAACACCAGAGCGTATCTTTGAATCGCCAGTTACAGTAGAACGATTTGGCCTTAAAGAAATAAAAAATACAGCTTCTGCCGATTTCTATGATGGTTTGGAGAGTTTAAAAGGCGTTGATATTAACACAAACAGTTTAACCTTTAAAGCCATAAACACGAGAGGTTTTGCTTCATTTGCAAACAATCGTTTTATGCAATTGGTGGATGGTATGGACAATTCTGCTCCTGCACTTAACTTCCCATTAGGGAATTTATTAGGGATGATAGAAACTGACATACAAAGTGTCGAATTACTCCCTGGTGCGGCTTCTGCACTTTATGGTGCAAATGCCTTTAATGGTATTCTCTTTATGACCAGTAAAAACCCTTTTGACCATCAAGGATTAAGTGGTTATTATAAACAAGGTATCACGTCTCAAATTGCTGCAGGAGATAATACATACACAGATTTTGGTATTAGAGCGGCATATAAGTTTAGTGATAAGTTTGCTGCAAAAGTGAACTTTAGTTACTTAAAAGGAACCGATTGGGTTGCTAATGATTTCCGTGATAAATTTAAACCAGGACAAACTAGAGCAAATCCTGATTATGATGGTATTAACTCTTATGGTGAATTGGTTGCCACTAATATAAGAACTGCTTCCGGTGATCTCGGTATTATTCCTGATGTTATGGTGTCCAGAACAGGATATGACGAAGCCGATTTAACCGACTATAAAGCAGAAACAATTAAAGCCGATTGGGGATTGTATTATAGACCTTGGGCCAATGATTTTGAAATTCAATATGTTGGGAAAGTTGGCGGAGGCTCAACAATTTATCAAGGATCAAACAGATATGCTATAGATAATTTCTCAATGTCTCAACATAAACTTGAAATAAAGAATGACAATTTCTTTGTACGAGGCTATATTACTGAAGATGATGCCGGAGATTCTTACGATATGGTTTTTACTGCAGTTAATCTGAATAGAAAATGGAAAAGTGATACAGATTGGTTTGGTGACTATATTAATACTTATGCAGGAGCCACGCTTGGAGGGGCTACAGATTCAGATGCTCATATTGCTGCACGAGCAGCGGCAGACACAGGACGTCTTATTCCTGGCACTCCTGAATTTAAAGCGGCTTTTAATAGCGTTATAACTGATCCAGATATATTAACAGGCTCAAAATTCCAAGACAACTCACAAGTTTACCATGCAGATGCCAACTATAATTTTAGTCATTTAACAGACTTTGCTGATATCCAGGTTGGTGGATCCTTTAGAACCTATAAATTAAATTCTTTTGGAACAATTTACACAGATAATAATGGACCAATTAAATATTCAGAGTTTGGAATTTACACCCAAATTCAAAAAGAGTTTGAAGTAAACGAAGATGTAAAATTAAAATTAACAGGATCTTTACGATATGATAAAGCAGTGGATTTATTCGATGGCTTTCTCTCTCCGAGACTTGCAGCTGGTTTTACTATAAACAAAAATCATAATATAAGAGCATCTGCTCAAACTGGATTTAGAAATCCATCAACGCAAGATTTATATATCGGCTTAAACGCGGGCCCAATCATTTTAGTTGGTGGTGCACAAGACAATCCAGCTAGAGATATTAGAACTTTTGGTGTTAGCCCTGTTGGACAAGGCATCGTTGGATCAGCAACAATAGAAATGAATGCAGAAGGTGTTTATAATAATTCATACTTAGCGAGTTCTGTTGCGGCATTTGCAGCCTCAGGTGGTGATGCTTCATTATTAGAAGTTGCTAATCCTAATTTAGTAAAACCCGAAAAAGTAACTTCGTATGAAGTTGGGTATCGTGGAAAATTAGACAAAGTCATTGTAGATTTAAGTGTGTATTATAACAAGTACCAAGACTTCATAGCCAACGAAAATGTAATTGTACCATTCTACGGCACTGTAGGTGACAACTCGTTATTAGGTGACAACTCGTTATCTTTATTGGCCATAGCGCAGGGTGATAGACAAACCTATCAAGCTTATACAAATTCTGATGTAGATGTTAACTCGTATGGAGGATCTATTGGAGTGAGCACGAAAGTCTTTGGCGGTTTTGATTTAAGCGCAAATTACACGTATATAAAAGAAGATTTTGATAAAGATGCATTTCCAGATTTTAGAACTAATTTCAATACGCCAGAACACAAAGTGAAAGCAAATTTTGGAAATACTAATTTATTTAAAGATTTCGGGTTTAACGTAGCATGGCGATGGAATGATAACTATTTCTGGCAAAATTCTTTTGCTGATGGTCCAATCGATGCCAACCATAATATTGATGCACAAATTAACTTAAGAGTTCAAAGTTTAAAATCAACTTTTAAAGCAGGTGCAACCAATCTTTTAGGAAACGAATATACTTCAGCAACGGGTACTGGGTTTATTGGTTCAATGTATTATGTGTCTTGGACAATTAACAACTTATAATCATTAAAAAAAATATTATGAATAC
>MAAC01009526.1_pt1 | contig 21493 bp, 19 predicted proteins | sample 1115981 | NCBI WGS metagenome assembly MAAC01 (sample SAMN04961126, study PRJNA320927) | seawater metagenome | isolation source: sample BD02T64 sea water enriched with oil for 64 days | place: USA:Gulf of Mexico | collected 2013-07-27
CTCCAAGAAAAAGGGGTTATTTTTAAGTATGAACATACTTTTTCAGGCTGGGACGAGAATGGAAATCCGATTATTAATAACAAAGCGATACCAACAGATTATACCGTCTTTTCTTTAGGTGGAGGAAGTTGGAAAGTTACTGGATCTGATGGAAAGTGGCTCGATACATTTTCTGAAAAAGGAATTAAAACAAAAACTTTTCAAGCATCCAACTGTGCATATCAAGTGGATTGGAAGCCTGATTATATTCAAAAACACGAAGGAACTCCTTTAAAAAACATTGCTATTTCTTGCAATGCCATTATTCAGAAAGGGGAAGCGGTGATTACTAAATTTGGATTGGAAGGAAATGCCATTTACGGACTGAGTCCTCAAATTAGAGAACAATTGAATGCAACTTCAAAAGCAAGCATTTTTATCGATTTTAAACCTTCATTAACTTTAGAAAATGTCCATTCTAAAATAAAATTATCTAAATACAGAAATACTACCGAGATCTTAAAAAAAGAACTCAAACTAAATGCATCTCAAATCGATTTATTAAAGTTGTATATCTCTAAAGAGTCTTATTTAAATGCAGAATCATTAGCAGAAAACATCAAATATTTTCCTTTAAAAATAATAAATACGGCATCCATAGACGAAGCAATTTCTACCGTTGGAGGAATTGATTTAAATGCAATTTCTAATAACTTTGAACTTAAAAAGATGCCCAATCAATTTTGTATTGGCGAAATGCTAGATTGGGACGCTCCTACTGGTGGCTATCTATTGCAGGCTTGTGTAAGTACTGGTGTATATTTAGCTAAGTATTTAAATAAAAATAATTAAATACAATTTTATAGGCATATTTCCCATACTAGATGTATTAACATATTATAATGTAACATATACAATTAATAAACGTCTTAGTTAAGACATCGTTAAATACTATCGAGTTCAGAATTCATTATCTATTTTCACAAAAAAAATCAATCATCAAAATCAATCATCAAAATCAATCATCAAAATCAATCATCAAAATCCACTTATTATTAATCAATGCATTTATATAAATACGCGTTACTTGTATTGCTAGCAAGCATAGCTCCCCAACACCTCTCTGCACAAATAGAAACTCAGGCGAAAGTAATTGAGCGTATTGATTTGGGTATTAAATATATGTCTGAGAAAAAGCATGCTAAATCGCTAGAAGAACTAGTTGAAGCAAAAGAGATAGCAATCCGAAATGAATGGTACCTTCAAGTTTTTAATGCAAACCTAAATATTGGAAACAACTATTACTTGATGTTGGATTATGGTGAGGCTTTTCTATATTATTTACAAGCATACGAAATTGCTGTTGAGCAATTGAATACAAGACAGGAAATGGTTGTATTAAATAATATTGGTGTTTTATATTTTGAAGATAAAGACCACGTGAAGGCGAAAGACTCATTTCTAAAGGCCTATGAAACAGCTAAAAATCTTGACGAAAAAGAAAAAATTGGGGCTTATGCCATTAACCTTGCTTTGTTAGGGAATAAAATGGGCGAGTTGGATCTTTCGGAAAAATATATTGAAGAGGCATTGCCCCTACTAAATGATAATCCCATTTTGTTTTTATTGGGAGAAATTGCAAGAGCAGAGAACTTGCTTTTAAGTGCTCAATATGGAAAAGCTGAAAAGCTAGCACTAAAGCTTTTACCACAAATAAATGATTTGTCAATTTTAAGAGATGGCATTACAGTTAATGACAGAATTACTGTTTTGTTGATCTTAACTCAGGTATATGAAGGACAACAGCAGTTTAAGCCTGCTCAAAAATATGCTCTATTAGCACGGTCTGCTCAAAAAGATATTGAAGGACGTAACGTAATTTACGATCATCTTGCCAGGTTAAATTATAAGACAAACGATTTTGAAAAAGCAATGGCCTATAAAGATTCAGTTATTATCGCTACAGATTCCCTATACGCTATTAAGAATAATGCATTGTTTAAAAGTGAACAAGTAAAGTTTCAAATTCAGAATTACCAGCATGAACTTTCTGAAAGCAGAGAAACATTACAAAGAGAAAGACAGTTTTTTTATGGTTTAATAATCTGTGTCATTCTGTCTATGGGATTTTTAATTTTGGTATACAAATACAACTCTCTAAAGCACAAGCAGCATAAAAAGGTAGCAGAACTCAAATTGGCTAAGGAAAAAAACAATCACCTTTTAATGGAAAGACAGAATCAAGAAAGAAAAGCCCAAGTATTGTTAGAAAGAGAACGATTTAAAAATGAACTGGATACTAAAAATAGGGAGCTAGCAGCAAGAGCCATGTTCTTATCAAGTAAAAATGAACTTATAGAAGAAATAGTTCAAACCGTATCTACCAACACGCAAATCGAGACCAATACCGTGTTAAAGAAACAAATAAATGAATTAAAAAAACACCTAAAGAAAGATACGCAATGGGACAGTTTTTTTGTGCATTTTGAAGATGTAAATCAAGGATTTTTGGATAGACTAAGGGCACAACATCCCAATTTAACTCCCAGTGATATTCGGTTTACAACCTTTCTTTATATGAACTTAAGTTATAAAGAAATGGCATCTTTATTAAACATTACACCGCAGTCGTGCAGAAAGAGAAAAGAGCGTATTTCAAAAAAGATGAATATCTCTAGCAATCTTTCGATTCATGCATATCTATCCAGTATTTAGTACCATGTCACGCTTTGTTACTAGGCATGTCACAAAATGTCTAACTATATTTTATTGAAAAAATAAATTCTAAATATACTTTTGTTACCGAATCGATGTAAAACAGATTGCTGAACAATTCTTTTATATACAAGAAAAGAATATTTCAAACATTCTTTTTTATTCTAATAAAAAACCTAATTAATTCTAAAATTTATCTAATGACAAAAATTAATATTACAAAGGGTATTTTCATTCTTGCTTGTTTGCTTGGAGGTACTACTATGAAAGCACAATTTACACAAACATCAAAAATTGTAAGTGACGATAGACAGGCACGTGATGAATTTGGGACTTCAGTAGATATAAAGGGTGATTATGCTGTGGTAGGAGCTTCTAGGGTTTCTGAAGCATCTGGAGCTGCTTATATCTACCAAAAGGACAGTGGTGGTGATTGGAGTATAATGCAATCATTAACGGCAGATGACCCAAATTTTGGTGCGGAATATGGTGGTGCAATTAAAATTTCTGAAGACTTTTTAGTTGTAGCAGCTGGGAGAGCGGATGTGAATAGTATTATTAGAGCTGGTGCTTTGTATGTATACGAAAATGATGGAGCTAATAATTGGGATTTTACCCAAAAAATTGCCGCCAGTGATTATAGTGGTGATGCTAAACTGGGGATGAATCCAACAACACTTGATTTAGAAGGAAACCTTATTATTTGTGGTGCTCCGGGAGATAATGGCTGGACTGGTAGCTTCTATATTTTTGAAAATGAATCTGGAACTTGGACCGAAACTCAAAAAATACTAGCGCCATCACCAACGAGCGGTGAGGCATTTGGTATTTCAGTTTCTATTTCGGGAGACTTTATAGTTGTTGGATCAAACGATTCTAATGGTTCTATAGGATCCGCACATATTTATAAAAAAGAGGCTAATGGGGTATGGAATCATGTACAGGAAATCTTAGCATCTGATGGTGCACCCCAAGACTATTTTGGAACTTCGGTTAGTATAGATGGTGATTATTTAGTGGTTGGAGCTTATGGAGATGATTCTGTATCTGGTTCGGCTTATGTTTTTCAGAAAGATGCTTCAGACGTATGGAGCGAGGTTCAAAAAATCACAGCAACTACACCGGTTATCGAAGCTCATTTTGGCTTTAATTGTGAGATAAAAGGAGATTTAATAGTGGTTGGAGCTCCTCATTATTATGCCACAACTTTAGGTCAAGCACATGTGTTTAAAAGAGATGCTTCGGGAGTTTGGAATGAAAATGAACAAGTTCAAAGTTCAGATATAGCCATTGAAGATCATTATGGTTGGAGTGTTGCTATGGATACTAATCAAATAATTGTAGGCGCTACTTTTGAAGACCATGATGAAAGTGGTGACAATGAACTGCTTAATCCTGGCTCAGCTTATATTTTTTACGACCCTACGATACTGGGAGGTATATCAGATTATTCCCTTAACGATACTTTTACGGTATATCCAGTTCCTGCAAAAGATTATATTACCATTGCAACCACTTCCGGTTCCATTTCAAAAATTAAATTGATAAACCAACTGGGAATGGTTATCAAGGAAGAAACAATAACAGCTGCAAGAGAATATAATTTAGATGTTTCTAGTATTGTACAGGGAGTTTACTTTGTAAATGTAATTACTCAAGACGGGAATAAATCAACAAAAAAAATTATCAAGATAAATTAAGATAGCATAGACAAGCTATTATAATTACAATAAGGCGCATCTTAGGTCAAGCCTTACCATGTAAAGAGCAATGCATTTGTATTGCTCTTTATTTCCATTTGCACTGTTACCTTAGAAGCAAATAAAAAAAGACAATGAATAAAGAATCTTTCCTTCGGAAATTTTTGGACGAAATATGGAATAAGCAGAATTTTGATAAAGTAGAGCAATATGTTCATAAAGAATATACAATTCATCTCGATACTAATGACCCTTGGGAGGGAAAAACCTTAAATCACTCAAAATTTAAAGAACGATTGAAATTTTCATTTAATTCATTTCCAGATATGAATTTTGAAATTACATCAGTAATTTCAGAAGAAAATCACGTTGTAATAACTTGGATTCTAACAGGAACAAACCTTGGAATGATTGGAGGATATCCCCCTACTAAAAAACCTATTAATACTAAAGGGATGACTATTTATCATTTTAAAGACAATTTAATTAATGGACATACGCAAGTTTTCGACAGAATAACCGTAATGAAACAATTAGGGTTTATATAATATGAAAACAAAAAAAACTTAAAGCAATAATTTAAAATATGAAAAAAAATACAATTAACTTAATCCTTGTTCTACTTGCTATAAATGCATTTGGACAAACCTATGAACCCTTTCCAGAAGACAATGTATTTTGGTCAGCAATGCACTGTGAACCCGGGCCCTTAGTAACTAAATCGGCATTCGTAAAAGCAGGTGTTTTTGGGGACACTCTTATTAATGGAAAAACATATCGTAAAGTATATATGCAAGGGGTATATGACAATGAATTTCAATGTGATGACTGTGGTTTTGTTTTTGACATTGAACAAGCTTCTTATTTTATAAGCTATCGAGAAGAAGATAAAGTGATTTATTTTGTTCCTCAAAATAACGGTTTTGGAGACCCACTGGGTACAGAGTATCCAATTTTTGACTTCAACCTTTCTACTGTAGGGGAAACAGTTACTGGTTATGAATATCTATTCCTTCCAGATGCTCCAGATTATGGTGTATTAATGGAAACAGAAACACTAACTGTGGAATCTATAGATAATGTAATGATGACAGACGGGTCCTCTAGAAGAAGAATTAACTTTGAACCTTTAACCTATGGTCTTAAAGAATCCTGGATTGAAGGGATTGGCTCCACAAAAGGTTTTGGCTGGTCTCTTAATGTTACCAATAACTATAATACCATGATTTGTTTTTCACATAACGGAATCCATTTAGACGATGCCGAAATTAGGGGGGAACAAAGTTGTACTACCCTACCAGATTTAAATTTTCCTAATCAATGTGAATATACGGAAGAAGTGCTTTCGATAAATGACATAGATGAGCTTAATGAAATAGCGATATTTCCTAATCCTTTTGTGAATACGATTAGAATAATTAACCTAAGCCCTAACGATAAGGTTATCCTATACGATATATTGGGTAAGGTTGTATATAGCAGCCTATCAGAATCAAACGAGTTATCTATATCCTTACCAAATATTAAAAAAGGTATTTATTTTTACACGATTAGTTCCGATTCTAATAAAACAATTGCTGGAAAACTAATAAAACAATAAAGCTATATACAGGGTATAAAAATAATTGCGGTTTTGCATTAAATTCTAAGTCTGGTGCCTTACCAAAAGTCTAGGTTATCATTGGAAATTTTACATTTTAAAATCCGCTATTATTTTTATACCAAACGTTATTCCAACAACAATATGCATTCTAAATACATTCCCTCCCTTTTCTTTTACACATAGCAATGTTACTGCTAATCAAACCACTTAAGTCCCATTTAAAACAATTTTAATGGTTTTCTCTATATCCCGTTATCACTAGTTGCCAAATAATTATACTCGCTCTTTTTAAGTGATTTGTTATTGCTTATTTTAAAAATTAATTCTGTATGTTTTTCTAGTTGTTGGGTCTAATTATTAAACCACAATAAACCTATATATAAGTAACATTAAGTAGATTGTTGCGACTTATTTTAAAATCAAAATAACATTAATGATCTATACAAAATTCTTTAAACCGACACTCAAACAAGGGATAATAATGGGGCTTTCCTTTTGTCTTTACACTTCCCTCATGTGGTTGACAAAACTAGACACAGTACATTTAAGTATTGGGCAATATTTTGATATGGCAATAATTATTTTGCCGATTCTAATGATTCTTTGGGCAATAAGACAAGAGAATAACCTTTACCCAATTACTATTTTTCAAAGAATTACAATTGCAATTTTCGTTGGAGCAGTTTCCTATTTAATTTACGACCCATTTTTATATGTTTATCATAATAACATTAATCCTGATTGGTTTAATTCGGTATTGAATTTAAAAGAAATGGATTTAAAAGCTGCCAATACATCTCATGACAAAATAATAGAGACTTTACAAAAGATGAAGGACACAAATGCATCGCAATCTAGGCTATTTAGGTTATCTACAGCAATACCTTCAGTACTCATTATACCAACATTAATCGCTTTAATTTCTCTGATTTTTGTGAAAAGAAAAAAATAGAAAACTGCGGCCAAAACAATCTTTAAAACAATTGTACTTTTTTCCTATATTCGTACTATTATCATTAATAACCAAATTATTTAACTCCCCTATTTTTTAGTATTAATTTTCCTCCATTTAAATCAATACTTAATACAATTATAGTCACTACCCTATTTGGTGGATAAACCTCAGGCAACCTTTTAAAAGATTTCTGCGTCTATAAAATAAAGAATCCAAACGAAACCAAATATGAAAAATCTAAGAGCCTTATTATTTGGTTTACTATTATTCCTTTCTTTTAGTTGTTCCATTACTAAAAATCAAAATAAAGGAACTGTTCTTCCTCAAAGTTTTAACTATGAAACAGAATTTACTACCGCTAAAACCGTAATTATTTTACCGTTTGAGATAAATGGAGTTTCCAAAAACTTTCTTTTTGATACAGGCGCAGATTTTAACCTTATTCAACGCGAAGCTACTGTAGGACGGACTGGAAATTATGACGGAGCATCAAACCGTAAGATGAAATTAGGGACTGAATACGTAAAATCTATGAAGATTGGTAATGTAGATTTTCAAAATACTTTTGCTAAAAATGGAAATTTAGAAGGCTTAAAAGAACAAATTACAAATTTTGGAGGAATCATTGGACAGCCTATAATTAGCAAAGCAAATTGGTTGATTGATTATCCCAAAAAAACAATACAGATTTCAAACGATAATTTAGTAGACAATACCTTTCAAACTATCGAAATTAAAAGAGAAGGTGGTGCTCCATATACTTATATCACAATTGATGGAATGGAATACAAAGTTATAATAGATTTCGGGTCCTCCACTGAGTTTAATCTACCAAAGGAATCTAAACTTGCGAAACAGCTTTTACAACAGTACAATTTTGAGGACAAGGAAAGAGACCGATATACCCTTGGCGGACTTCAAAAAATTAAAGAAAAGGTAGGAATTGTACCGGTAATAAAGTTGGGTAATATGGACTTTAAAAATGTTCATACCACCATAAATGTTTCAAGCCAACCTAGAATTGGTATCGGGTTTTTTAAAGACTGTGTCATTTATATTGATAATACCAACCATAGTTATAAAATTAAAAAGTAAAGCAGAAAATACCACTCACAACTACAAAAAACATTTCAAAACTACACTCCCCCATTTTGCTGGCACAATAACAATACTACTGCTAATCAAGCCACTAAACAATCTTTAAAACATTTGTAATATTTTTCCTATATTCGTATCGCTATCACTAATTGCCAAATTAAATTAACTCCCCTCTTTTTATAGTATTGGTTTTTATCGATACGAATTAAACAATTTAAACAAAATAATTATTCCCTTTTATAGACGGATTTATGTCAATAAAATTAATGATATCCTGAGTTTGATAAATCGACATACCAATTTTAATTGTTGGTTTTCCAAAATTGATGTGAAAAACAATGTGATGATATTTCGATTTTTTCCATAGCTTTTCCAATGGTTTCCAATTCGTCAAAAGACAATTCTTTTTCCATATAGGGAAATAATATTCTTTCTTCAAAACGTATATGCGCTTTTAAAAGAGATGCCAATTCCAAAGCTAGGTTATGTATCTCCTTTGGGGATGTTTTGATGTTTGAAAAAAGCTGTTTTATTTGTTTATGTTCCTGGAGAAATTGCAATACTATCTCATTTTTTGGCAATAATGGCAAAAATAATTTTTCTTCATTCTTAAAATGTTCCAGTAAATAATACTCCCAAAATTCATTTATATAAGACCTTATGATGCTGTCACTTGCCTGATTTACTTTTTTTTAAACGACTACAAAACACCAATCCATGATGGTGCTCGTGTGAAAATTTTATCAAATTCACATCCCTCCTTCCCGGTTTATCTTTTTTCGTCATTAAGTCCCGTTCTAATTTATCACATCTAATACTCTCTCTACTTTATCCAATAATGATAAAGATAACCTAATGATGCAATCTGATTTACAATTCAAATCATGTGGAATGTCTCCCGCTAATGTTAGCATGTCTCCTTTTTTAAGCTGATGTTTTTTTCCGTGAACACCAAACTCAATTTCACCCTCAAATATTTCCACAACAATGGGAAATGGAGTTTTATGTTCTTTCATAAATTGTCCATTTCTCATCGCAATTCTAATTTCCTTGGTGTTTGCCGTTTCAAATAATACTTGAATTGTCGGCTTGTTTTCCTTGTATTCAACGTTTTTTGTTAGTGATGCAGTTTTCATAATATATTTTTTTTGTAGTGTTCTTAATATACAAACATTACTTTCTTAAATGTAATAAAAATATTTCTTTTGTTCTTTCTTGTTATTTAATAAGAGTAAGAGATTGTAAACTTAAGAGGGATATATTAAACCCTTAGCAAAAAGAGTAAAAACACTGTCCAATAAAATTAAGAGACTAGGTTTTAGAATCTTTCTTCTTATAAATATCCTCAATAATAGTTAAAAAACCTTCTCTATAATTACTGCTTATAGGAATCTCATTTCCATCAATAATAACACAATGTTTTTTGACTGTTTCTATATGTTTTAATGCAACAATATAGGAGCGATGTATTCTTACAAAGAACTGCTGTGGCAATAATTCTATTACTTCCGATATTTTATAACGTGCCAAAATGGAACGCTTGGTAGTATGGAAGGTCACATAATTACCATCACTTTCTATATATTTTATATTTTGAATAGACAATTGATGAAATTCCGAACCGCTTTTTATAAAAACAGTCTGTTCCGTTAGATCCTGAGAGGTTTTGGGATTTGTTGCTATTTCTTCTTTATTTTGATTCAATACTTGTTTTACTTTCATTATTGCCTGAAGTAATCGATCAAACTCAATAGGTTTTAAAAGATAGTCCACCGCTTTTAATTCGTAACTTTCCAAAGCATATTCTGAATAGGCTGTAGTAAAAATAATAAGTGGCGGTTTCTGTAAAAACTTTGGAAAACTAATTCCAGATAATTTTGGCATATTGATATCTAAAAAAAGAAGGTCTACGGTATGCTGTTGAAGATACTCAAGCCCATCTAAAGGATCTCTGAATGTTGCTTTTAATTCCATAAAAGGAATCGTATTTAGATGAAATTTAAGAACATCTATAGCAGCGGGCTCATCATCAATTATTATATAATCCATAAAAACAGTTAATCAATTTGCAGTTCTAGTAAAGATATAAAAAAACCATTTTCTTCGTTTGTCTCCAATGTATGTGTTTTGGGATACAGAATAGACAGTCTTTTTTTCAAATTATCAAGTCCGAAACCTGAAGCGCCATCTTTCAACCCATAAACGGTTGGATGTATGGTATTGGTAACCTTATAGGATAATTTATTTTCAATTACCTCCAAAGATATATCTATTACAGATTTAGCCTTTGTATCTATTCCATGTTTGATGGCGTTTTCAACAAATGGAATTAACAGCATAGGACTTATTTTTACGTTTTCAACGGCTCCTTTAATAGCGAAGTTAATAAACACATCATCGTCTTCAGCAATACGTAACTGGTATACCTGAATAAATTTCTTAAGATGATGAATTTCTTTTTTTAATGAAATACTATCTTCATTAGTTTCATATACCATATAGCGCATCAATTCCGCCAATTTTGCAATGCCATCTGCCAATTCGGGGACATTGTTCTTTAATGCCTTGGCATAAAAACCATTGAGCACATTAAACAAAAAGTGTGGGTTTATTTGAGACTTCAGAAAAGCCATTTCTGTAGTTAGTTTCTCTTCGTATAAAATCCGTTTCAATTTTTCACTTTGAAACCAGTATTTAATTAAGGCATAGGATAAACCAAGTAAGAGTATAAAAAAACTACTCGTTGTATTATAGCCCAAATAACTTAGATAAGATTCACTTTCACTGGAGAAAAAACCGACCAACCAATAATAATCAATAAAGCTTTCCAACAAATTAATGAGAACAAAAGCACTTAGTAAACTAATGATTAAAAGGGATATCTTTTTTAGACCTAAAAATCTGGGAACAATAAAAAAGGCCGTCCCATAAAATATAATCTGGTTCATAAACATTCCAAACAAAATTGCAAACCAAAATGGGCCTTTATCTTTCCTAAAATCAGAAATGGTATTCACATAATTTAAAATTAAGAAATAAGCAATTCCCCAAATCAAAATATGTATGCTTAGTTCCAGATATTTTTTCATTTCATCTATTTAACTATCAAAAATAGTGTTTTAATTGGCTTATGAACCCCTACAGGGATAAAGGAAGTCTTTAAAGTGACCAAATTCTATATTCCTGTGAAGTTTGTATTATTTCACATCGTTTAGCCTATCTATCACGGTAAAGAAGCTGGCAATCACATTCCTTTTATTTTACAACAGCAAGGTATTACTATTGCTATCTATTAATTATAAAACCATAAAAAAATGAAAAAAGCAATACTGATCCTAACGGTATTTATTTTAGGATTAAACACCTATGGACAGACAAGTTCTAATCAAGAATTAGAAACAAACATCCATAAATTATTTGAAAGTTATGTGCATTACAACCGTTTTATAGGTAGCGTATTAATTAGTCAGGACGATCACATTATTTATAATAAAAGCTTTGGTTTTGCTAATATGGAAAATCACCAAAAAAACACTGAAAATTCCATATTCAGTATTGCTTCTTGTACCAAATCATTGACTGCTGTTGGGATTATGAAATTAGTTGAAGAGGACAAGCTTTCCTTAGAAACCCCTATCAACATCTATTTTCCAAGTTTTATACCAGAATTTTTAAAAAGCATAACCATTCGCCACTTGTTAAACCATAGTTCTGGTTTGCAAGCTAATATTGGAAGAATAGACGATCAGGGTAATGGCTTAATGCCTGGAGAAAACCAAATTACATTGGAGGAGCTTTTTAAGGAATTTAAAGATTCAAAGCTAAAATTCGAACCTGGAACCGGTTATGAGTATAATAATTTTGGATATTCCCTCCTAGCCTATATTATTGAAACTGTGACGGAACAATCGTATGCGGACTATATGGAACTAGCCGTTTTTAAACCTGCAAACATGAAAAATACAGCTGTTGACACCTATAAACACATAGACCAAAGAGCTTTTCCTTATATAGGTTTGGGGAGGTATGAATTTAAAAAACTGAATTATCCTATCCACTCCTCTTGGATTATTGGAGCAGGAAATATTAATTCTACCACGGGGGATTTATATAACTTTATGGAGGCTATAGAAAATGGAACATTATTAAAACCAGCATCTGTAGAGAAAATTTATAGCCTTACGCAAGCAACAGGCATTAATAATTCGGAATATGGATTGGGTTGGAGAATAGATACTAAAGGGGGAGAAAAATGGGTAAACCATACGGGTTTGCTTCCTGGTACGACTTCTATAATTGGTTTATTGCCAGAAAGAAATATTAAAATTATTATCCTTTCTAATGCTACTTCTACCGATCTAATTTCAGAAGATACTTTTCAAGGAAAAAGTCAGTTTGTGGATGGAGAAATAATTGATAATGTTATTTCAGTTTTACAAGGCAAAAAAACCGCCTTGCTCCCATTAGCGGTTAAGATCAATAATAAAAACACAATAGACTTTAGTAGAACCTATATGCTAGATAGTGACCATACCTTGCTTCTAACTAAAGAAGGAGATAATTATTCCCTTGAAACCATAGGTAAAGAATCTTGGTCAGTTTTTACATACCTGTTTTCAAGAGATGTTAAAGAGTACAACAAAACAAGTGAAACTGCTTTGTATTTTGCGAATGCAATGAGCAGTCAAAACTTCGAAGGTCTTTCAGATTATGCCAATGAAGATATGAAAGGTTTCTTTGCTTCAGAAGAAGGTCTGCAGCAGTTAAAAGGAATTTGGGCATATTTTAAAAAAGAGGCTGGGGAATTCAAATCTTACAATATTTATAAAATTGAAGGAGAAGAAAATAAGACGGTACATATTAGATTTCATTTTGAGAAAAATGATATAGGAATTGTTTTAGGCATTAACACAGCAAATCAAATTCAAGGTATGTTTAAGGATGATGACGTTAAAACATGTGCTATTCAAAAAGTTAGCTTAATACCTATAACTGAAAATGATTTTTTTATCAATGGCCACCAAAACGAAGGTTTACAGGATTTAAAAATAAATATATCTGAAAAAGGGCTGATTTTAATAGATGATAATATCCATTTTAAAGCAAAACTATTATCCCCTTTTTGAACAAGAAAATAGCCATCCGTTTACAATATATTAAATATAGCTAGAAAAGCGCAAGACCTAAAAACTTGTGCTTTTTATTTTATTTATAGGCTGCAAGAAATTAAAGATAATTTATACGCTACTTTTCATACACAAACCGTTGTAAAACATTTGAAAAAATTTTGCAACATTTAAAAAATATAACCGTCTTTTTATTATTAAATACTAAATAATATTAAGATGAAAAGAAAGTTTACCACATTATTAATTTTCACGATAGTAACCATTACTTACTCTCAAAGCAATATTCAATCAATAATACTTGATAAGTTTATAGCTGCAAACAACTCAGGAACAGAAGAGGCCATTAGTCAATTTATCAAAGAAACCTATGAGCCTAATCTTTATAAAAAAGATTGATTTACAACAGCATATTGAATTTTATTCTATGATATCTAAAGATTTTGGACAACTAAAATCTATAGTATATGAAAAAATTGAAGAAAAGCCATTGAGACTTGTTGTACAACTTATTAAAAAAGGTGAAAGTTTATCAAATAAACTTATTAATCCTGCTGAAATATTAGTGGTAGAAATTGACCTAAATCAAAAAAATCCAATTTATTTAAATCGAGCTCTCGGATTAGGAGCTTTGGTTTGTGAGCTAAAAAAGGAATGAAAACGATTAAATACACTGTATAAAATTAATTGCTAATACAAGCCTACTTACGAAAATCCTCGCGGATTTTCTATTCGGTTTGTTTTTGCTAAACTAGGTGCTTAAACAACGCAACTAATCTTATACAAAACCGTTGGTGGTCATTCAAAAAAAAGTGAAACATATAATAACTCTCAAAAGCCATTTAAAAAGTAGAATTATGCGAAAATTTCAAATATTGATAGTCATAATGTTGTTCACAATAAGTATCTTTCAAACTGCTGGCTAAACTCCGCAACGCAAACCTAGTCAAAACCGTATTAGCACATCAAAATTAAAATGAATTCTATATCCAAAATTAATCTAACGAATCTAAAAAAATGCGACCAAATTTGGGATGACATGCCTGAAATCAAGGACGGTCGGTTATGTGAGAATTGTAGCAATACAATTATTGACTTTCGTAATATATCAGATAAAGAAATAGCACAAGTTCATACTTTCTCGAAGGGTAAAGTATGTGGATTATATGATTCGGCACAAAGAAAACTACCAAAGCAAAATAGAGAATTAACAAAAACTCGCAAATGGAGTTCATTATATCTTGGCGTTTTCGGATTACTATCTATTCATAATATTAACGGTCAAGAAAAGCATAAAGAAGTTGGAATCGAACAAACCGAAAAAAAATATTTTAATAACACCCAAAATGAAAATATTAACTTAAATCAAATTAAAAAATCAAAAAATGACAGTATTTACATAACTGGATTATTAACTAATTCCAATAATGACCTAGTTCCATTTGCAAGTGTAATTGTTGAGGGAACTAAAGTTGGAGCTATTTCTAATTTCGATGGTTATTACACTTTAAATGTTACCGAGATTTTAGATTCTTATGATAAACTCACTCTCATCTACTACTTTATCGGATATGAAACAATTAAAATCCAATTGGAGTCTAAGGACCTTTTAAATCTGGATAACCGAAAGATAAATGTCACATTCAACGAAAATGAAGAAAGTGTCTTCTATGTTAATATAAAAAACCCTCGTTTGCATGAAAGAATATGGAATGGAATAAAGAATATATTCAGAAGTTAATGCTAGACCTGCTACAACAATGACTATAGTTAATAAAGGGTTTGTTACTTAATTTAAGATGTAGAATTTTTAAACAAGTCCGCCAAATCTTTAATCGAAAGGTTATCGAGTTTTATTCCCGCAACGTAATCATAACCAAAACCCCTTCCCAACAACAAAAAACAATATAAAACCACATCCCGCTACTCATTTACACAATATCAATACCATTACAAACTAACCCACTAAACCATCCCTAAAACAATTGTTATAATTTTCCTATATTCGTGTAACTAACAAAATTACCAAATTAAATTAAACCCTTTTTTTTATTATTGGTTTGTACCAATAAGGTTATAAACAACCAAAAGCTATGCTTATCCCGAATTCTCGATGGATAAATAGGGCTTTTTTAAATATAACAAGTTACCCAACATAGGAAATGAATAACAGTGATTTGAATTTAATACAAAACATAGTAGTATTTCCTTTTGAAAATATATCGAATCAAAAAGCTGATGATTATTTATGCTCAGCGATACCTATAGAAATTACACACCTTTTATCTAATTTTAAAACATTAAGAGTTACTTCCTTTAATTCTTCTATGTTCAATGCTAAAAATATTGATTTCAAAAAAAGGAATTCTGACATTTTATTAAAAGGGTCCATATTGAAATTTGATGGACAAATAAGTACAACTATTCAACTTATTAATAGTTCTGACAACAGTTGTATATCCTCCATTAAATTAGAAGAAAGTGCCAATAATTTATTTAAATTAATTGACAAAATATCCATTAAAATTGTAGAGTACGTTACCGTAGAAATTAGAAATACTGAGCCCAAAGCGCAAATCGTCTCAGAAGCTTACAATTTTTATCTTAAAGGAATTTATTATTGGAATTTGTGGGATGAAAAAAATATCCGGCAAGCGATTGATCTTTTTACTAAATCGGTAGAAATAGCGCCTAATTTTGCATTAGGATATGCTAGATTATCAAACTGTTGGTCTCTACTTGCTGGAATTCAAAAAGGCGCAACACAAAAGAACTATAGCTATGCAAAATCAAACGCTTTAAAGGCCATAGATTTAAATCCTTTATTATTGGAAGCACACCTTTCTCTTGGGTTAATAAGGTTAACCAATGACCTTGACATTTTAGGCGCATTTTATTCTTTTCAAAGGGCATTTTCAATTAATAATTTTTCAACAGAAGCCAACTATTATTATGCTTTTTACCTTCTTGCTATTGGTGAATATAAAAAGGCAATTGAGAAGTTAGAATTTGCCTTAGAGTATGACCCTTTCAACGCTCAAATAAATAGTACCTATGGTTTTGCATTATCCTTATATGGAAAATTTAAGACCGCTGAAAAACAATTAAAAAAGACACTTGTTTTTGCTCCAGATTCTGATTCAACTTGGGATGCCCTATTTTGGGTCTATATAATGACAAAAAAGTATCGATTGGCAGAGCAATTAATCGAAAAAAATAAATCAAGTATTATTCATTCGCCTGCAGCTCAAGTAGTTTTATATCATAAAATGGGATTACAAAAAAAAGTAGGCTATTGGATGAAGGAGTTAGAAGTCAAGATGGAAAATGACCCAGAAAGAACCTACTACAGAGAAGCATCAATTGCTTATTTAGCACTTGGAAATATGGAAAAAGGAAGCCAATATTTTGAATTACTCTATCAAGAAAAAATCGGTTTTATTATGGCGCTAACACATCCGGCATGGCTTCCCTTTAGAAATAGCAGAAAATTCTACAAATACAAGAAAAGATTAAAGCTTTTAAACCCTCCTACATTATCTGATACAAAACCCGAAAACAAAGAAGATATTATTGTCATAAATTCATCTACCAAAGAAGAATTAGCCGTAAACATAGTTGATTTACTCTATATTGAAGCACAAGGGGTTTATGCCAAAATAGTTTGGGTAAATGAGGGAAGAATAAAGGAAAATATTTTAAGAGTATCCCTGTCAAAAATTATGGATCAAGTCATCAACCCAAATTTGTATAGATGTCATAACTCTTTTGCCATCAATACACTTTTACCTTTTCAGGTAAGTGGAAATAGAAAAACCATGAGACTTACTCTACAAGGGTTTTCTTTCGAAATCCCTGTTTCCAGATCACAAGCCTCTATTATTCATGAACGTTTGAAAATTAAATAACCAGTTTCTTTACCCCTTACCCCTTAATCTTCCCATTCACAACATTTTATTCCTGATTACAGCATATTTTTTTGTTCTTGATAATATAATCGGAGGTTTGCTAACATAAATAATTAAACAAATTAAAGAATGAACACAATTAAATTATCAGTACCAGCTCTTGCAATATTATTGTTTACAGCATGCTCAGGAAATTCTCAAAACCAATTGACTACAAATCATCAAATGAAAAAAGGAAACATTGACCAGAAAAAAGAAATGATGAACGATGAAATGACAAAAAGCCAAACAATCAAATTAAAGAAAGGGGAATTGTTTTTAGTGATCTCTTCCATTACAAAACCAGATGCTCAAGATTTAATGAATGAATATTTTGGAAAAGTATTTCCCATTGCTACAAAAAATGGATTTAAACCATTAGCTAATTTGCCAATAGATAAAATTGTATCAGGAAACTACAAACCCAACAACTTTGCTGGCTTATATAGTTGGCCAAATATGACAGCGGTTCAAGCATTTTTAATTGAACTACCAAATACAGAACTCATGCCTATGAGAAAGAAAATTTGGGTCGAATTAAAGCAAATTGTTGGTAATGTTACTGAAGATTTTGAATTTACACTGAAAGAAGGTAAAGTTTACGAATTACAAACTTTATGGAGTGATGGGGCTATGGATGAAAAAAATAATCGATCATTAGTTAAAAAATACGATGGAAAAATAATTTTTGATTTCCCTGTACTATCCTATGAAGATTTAAGTAATGGAACAGCTCCATCCCAAATAATATTAATAGAATGGTCTTCAAACGAAGTTGCTGATAAGTATAGAATGAAAAAGAAATCTTCTACTAAAGAGGAATCGTTTTATACTCATTTGTAAATGCCAGCCAACTAAGAACTCATATAACACTTCAACAATGATTAAATCTATAATATTTGGAATAACAGCCTTATCAATAATTGGAGTATTGCTATCTTGTAATACATTTTCAAACCCTGCTATGTCAAATACAGATACTACTGGAGCGAAAACATTTCACAAAAACCTACAACAGTATTCGTACTATATTGAAGGTGTAGGATCTGTAAAATTCAAGACTGCCAACTTGAAAAATGGGGAATTAACTACAGAATACTACTATTTTTCTGAAGGAGAAAACAGAACCGGAATAAGTTCACATCAACTTCAAAACAATAGTAAATATGTAGGCAATTGGAAAACATCCGCAGATAATGGCAATGTTTATGAAGGAAAATCTTGGTTGAAATTTAATGTCGACGGAACAGCTTCAGGAAGTTGGACTTGGAAAGGAATGCCTGGTGATTACGGAATTAGGATTGATAAAATTAAGTCCTTAATTGAAGAAAAATAAATTCATATCCAATTGTTCTAAAAAATGATAATAACATTTGTAATACTGTATAAAAGCAATTGCGGTTTGGGTGCTAACCCAGACCGTTTTTGTATTTATTAAGTATATCGTAACCAAAAAAATGTTGTTTTATAATCCGCTACTGATCTTATGTAGGGAATGTCAAATATGATGAATTAGGAAGTGGAGGGGCTGTAACATTGATTACAATAAGTTATTTCTTATCAATATTAAAAATAAGTGTCCAACTTAAAAAAACATATCATCCAGGAATATTAATGTTAGATACAATTGGAAAAAAATTAGGTGCAGTAGAAAATAATGAAAATGAAGATGAATATAGAGATCATAAAATATTCCGTTTGATGTTAAAATATTTATCTGAATTTGCACGAAAAAATTCAGATAACGTTCAACTGATTCTAATAAACAATCATTATACAGATGATGTAAAAGAAGAAGATATAATAGTTAAATTTGATGGTGATGGGTCTCACAGACTACAATATGGTCTTATAGATGATATGATGTAGAATCCTTAAAATCAAGAACTTTGTCTGGTTATAAAAACTGACACAGAACAATAATACACCAAAGAACTTGCCTTCCCTCCTAAGGTTCTAATCGCAGGGTATTATCTACCCGATTCTCATCAGAGCGAGTCTCATAAGAATCTATGGCAATAAAAGTGGGTCTTTCTTTTACAATCAACTTTAGCTCAGTTGCTTCTTTATTGAATTGGTGCTATACATAATGCAAAATAGAATCCTCCTCTTTTACTTCAGACGGATTCCTCTAAAACACTGGCTTTGATATAATCACAAATCACCAATCTCTAATATTCCCGATTCACCAATCATAAATAATAAATCTTCAATCACCATTACCCATTACCTAATACCCATTACCCACTCTTTTTCAAATATTCTATAGGGTTTCTAATTTTAAAAATAGCAACTTATCAAACCATCTGTTTAATAATCACTATCTTATGTAACATTTTTATTTTTTAATTAATTAACTCATCTAATTATGAAACAAATCACTTCACCAATAGCAGCAATAATGGCAGCTATTCTCATGGTTTTAATAGCCTGTGAGTCACCAAAAAAAACAGAGCCTTTATATCCTGAAAATGATCTGCCAATTAGTTCTAATTCCGAGGAGGCAATTCAGGAATTAGTTACCGGCTTGGCTATCTATGATCAGGGAAATGGGCAAAAGGCCAGACCTTATTTTGAAAAAGCCCTAAGCTTAGATCCAGATTTTGTGAGTGCTCAAATGTATAGAGCCTTTACCAGTAATTCTGCTAAGGATTGGTCTGAAAACCGTGATAAATTTATAGCCATGCGTGATAAAGCGAATGAGGCTGAAAAAATAATGATCGATATTACTCTTGCCAATATGGAAGATGATGATTTTAAGGAATTAAAGTTAAGTGAACAGTTGGTTGAAAAATATCCAAATTCCGCACGGGCTTACGATAATTTAGCTGGATCCTACAACTCCTTGAATGAAACAGAAAAAGCACGAGAACAATGGGCAAAAGCGATAGAAGTAAATCCTGAATTTAGCCCGGCAATTTCAAATCTTGGGGCTTCCTACCTGTTTGTTTCCCCAAAAGATTTTACAAAAGGCCAGAAATACTTGGCCAAAGCAGTAGAAATAGTACCGGAAAGTTCACGGGCGCATATAAATTTAGGGGATTGCTATCGGGCACAGAATAAGCTCGAAAAGGCATTGACTAGTTATGTAAAAGCAGCCGAATTGGATCCTGAAGATCAGGTAGCATTCTCGAAAGCAGGGCATGCCAATAGTTTTCTTGGCAATTATGATGCAGCGCGTAAAAATTTCCAAGATGCCAGAGCGCAAAGTGAATTTGGAATGGGCTCTTACGATTTTGAAGCCTACACCTATTTATATGAAGGAGATTATAAAAAAGCACTTGGTTTTCTACAAGAAGCCACAAAATCTATTGAAGGAATGGACATTCCGAAAAGTAACAAAACCGGTACACAAATGAACTGTGTTTATGATTGTGCGATGATAGCCATGCATCATGGGGACACCGAACATTTAAAAGAAATGGTGGAAATGATGCGCCCGCTTTCCGATAAAATAAGCAATGACGTTGGCTCTAATGCCACTACTGCGTATCAAAAAGCGAATATGCATTATTGGGATGCCATAGCCTCGGCTTCGGCTGAAAATTATGAGGATGCCATAACCCAAGCTGAAATGATAAAAACTACCTTGGAGTCTATGAATGACCCAAACAAATTAAGACCCTATCATAGGGCACAGACATTTATTAATTACAAACAAGGAAACTATGAGAAGGCCTTGGAACATGCATCAGAATTAGATCGGGATAATGTGTATGACGCCTATTGGATGGCATATGCGAATAAAATGGCTGGAAATACCGATAAAGCGATGGCTATATTTGAAGAGATAGCCGACTACAATTTCAATTTTGTGGGTTACGCACTTATTCGCAATGAGGTAAAAGAAATGCTTGCTAGTACAGAATAGATTTCTGTCAATCCTAAAACAAGTAAGGGAATAAAAACTAAGCAAAACGAACCCCAATGCATCCAGGATACATTGGGGTTCGTTTATACCAGTCCATCGTATAAACATTAAAGAGATAAAATAAAGGATGAGTTATTTAGTGTTGAGTTGTAAAACGAATTTAACCGTACCTTTGCCCTCATATGCAAATCAACAAACTTTCAGATTGGCTACCAACAACGAACAAAGAAGTTAAAATTCGAGGTTGGGAGGAATTAGATGTTATTCTATTTAGTGGAGACGCTTATGTAGATCACCCTTCATTTGGACCAGCTGTTATTGGTCGTATTTTAGAAAGTTATGGATTAAAAGTAGCTATTGTTCCGCAACCAAGTGTGAATGATGATTTGCAGGATTTTACAAAATTAGGAACGCCAAAATTATTTTTTGGAGTTACTGGTGGTTGTATGGATCCTATGGTGAGTAATTATACGGCGAGTAAAAAACGTAGAGATAAAGA
>MAAC01016640.1_pt1 | contig 21493 bp, 17 predicted proteins | sample 1115981 | NCBI WGS metagenome assembly MAAC01 (sample SAMN04961126, study PRJNA320927) | seawater metagenome | isolation source: sample BD02T64 sea water enriched with oil for 64 days | place: USA:Gulf of Mexico | collected 2013-07-27
TACCACACCACTTCAAATGGTGCAATGACAGGTATGGGAACAGATCAAATAACTAATGATACAGCTTACGCGAGTAGCACCACTACTCCAGAAACTATCTTTGTAAGAATAGAAGCGGTAACAAATCCTGTTTGTGCAGACACTACCAGCTTTACATTAACAGTAAGCGAGCAGCCTACTGCTGGTACAGCTCCAGATGTAGTGGGCTGTGATGATATCAGTAATGACGGATTTGAAGAATTTGACTTCACATCTCAAGATGCAGCAATTTATAACGGGCAGAGTCCAGCAGACTTTAATGTAACCTACCACACCAGCCAGTCAGATGCTGATAATGACACAGGTGCATTTACACAAACGTGAGTAGAGCACAAACCATTTATGCGAGAATAGAAAACGCCGCTAATCAAGATTGTTATGATGTGTCTAACTTTAGAATAGAAGTATTTGCAAGACCTACGATTGCAAATCAAGGACCTTACACCATTTGTGCAGGAGTACCAGAAACTATAGATGCAGGACCAGGTTACTCAAGCTATTTATGGTCTACTGGAGAGATGACTCAAACTATAGATGTATCATCAGGTGGAGACTACACAGTAACGGTAACAAATAGCGATGGTTGTGATAGTACAGCCACGATAACCGTTGTAGAATCTGACGTGGCGGTAATAGAACGTATAGATGTAGGTCAGTTTGAAGTTAATACCAACACACTTACTGCGATTGTAACAGGAAGTGGTGATTATGAATTCTCACTAGACGATTTTGTATATCAAGACAGCCAGAGGTTTACAAATCTTTACCCAGGATTTTACACGATCTATGTAAGAGATAAAAACGGTTGTGGAACAGTTTCTATGGATGCAGTAATTATAGGTGGACCACCTTACTTCACGCCTAATCAAGACGGTTACCACGACACATGGCAAGTGATTGCAGTAAGTGAGATACCAGACGCGAGTATTTACATTTTTGACCGTTATGGTAAACTATTAAAACAAATAAGCGCCACAGGACCAGGATGGGATGGAACTTACAACGGCAACCCTATGCCATCTAGCGACTACTGGTATCTTGTAGAACTAGCTGATGGACGCAGCTTTAAAGGGCATTTTGCACTGAAAAGGTAAACCCATGATTTAATCCTTATTATATAAAAAAGCGAGCTAATAATTAGCTCGCTTTTCTTTTAAACATATTATTTAGTAGAACCTATAAGATCGTTGCAATAGCAAGCTAGTTTGCTTCTACTACTCTACTACCATGTCTATTTTTTAAATTTACCAAGTATTTTATCAAAGTTTGGTTTAAAATAATTAGGTCCTTTAAGCACTTTTCCATCCTCTCGATAGATAGGTTTTCCGTCAGCACCTAATTTTGACATATTTGATTCTTGTATTTCATCAAAAACATCTTCTATAATATCTTGCATTCCATGTTCTATGATTGTACCACATAAAATGTATAGCATATCACCTAAAGCATCTGCAACTTCAACTAAATCATTATTTTGAGCTGCTTCCAGATATTCCTCATTTTCTTCCTTCATTAATTCAAATCTCAGCCTATTACGCCTCTCAGTAATGTTTGCCACTGGTTTACTATTCATGCCTAGTTCAAAAGCGGTATGAAATTTATAAACTCCATCTATTTGTTTCTTCATTTCTATGGTAAATTGATTGTTTTGGTTTGTAATTTTGTAAAAATAAGTTTTCTATGAATGCATTTCCATTAGTTTTAAAAGATCCTATGTTCAGTACAGGCCAGATTTATTTTGGAATTGCTTTTTTTATAGTATTCTGTATCATTATATCCTTTATGTATTTAAAAGATAAAGCGTTACACAAAAAAAACTACAAAGGCGTATTTTGGATACTTATAGGCTTTATTGCTTTCATACTATTGTTAGTTGCCATTAAATTTGGGCTAGAAAAGTAATTACACAAATACCTGTGTGAACTTAAAAAATAAGAAAAGCACTAGAATTCATTGTTCTAGTGCTTTTTTATGTTACGCTTTCGCGAAAGCGGTATAACTAAGACTTTAATCTAAAAATCCAAACTTCTTAGAATACATCAACATTTGCTCTTTAAAAGTAGCAGGCTGTTCAATAGTAAATCCTGAAATACTATCGCCATCCATAGTCGGTACAATTACTGGATTTACAAAACCACGATAAGCAGGAGTTTTAAATTTACTATTTCTATTCAAAACTTCTTTGTGAATTTCTTGATCTACTTTTACTCCATAATTCTCTACTAGAGCCTGTGCTGCGGCAAAATCACCTTCACTAGTAATGCGCTGCGTTTCTCTCAATAATTCTCCAAAAAGCATTCTTAATTTATCATAATCTTTAATATCATAGTAAGTCATTCCATCTTTTACCACTTTCTCAATGACATTATCTTCCATTCCTTGCTCATAAACCCAAGCGCTTACCCATTGTCTATTGCGCATGTGTGCTTCTTCTACATCTTGACCTAGCTCTAGACGGACCAGCTGCGATAGTAATCCATTTCTTATGTAGCCGTCATAAGCTGCAGTTCCATAGCTTTTCCAGTCATCTACAAGGTTTAATTCTTGTAATTTAGGATCCATAAGGTAATACAGACCGAAAAGATCTGCACGACCTTCTTCTATCGTAGATTTATAACTACCTAGAGTTTCTTTAGGAGTTCCTACTCCAGGATTGATCTGTCCACTGGCATGCCCTACTACTTCATGAAGCGCCGTATGAAGTTTATCAGCTTTTGCACCATACTTTTTTTCAAGCTCTATTTCTCGCTCATCATGAGCAAATTCTTCTAATCTTCCTGAACTACCTGCATTACCGTAAGCTGCAATTATATTACCTAAGGATACTGACTTACTACCGTGCACTGTCCTAATCCAGGTGTTATTAGGTAAATTTACTCCTATAGGAGTTGCTGGACTTGCATCGCCAGCTTCACCAGCGACATTTACCGTTTTATAACTTACACCGGTAACAGATTCTTTTTTATGTTCTTCCATTAATGGCGAATTATCTTCAAACCATTGCGCATTTTCACTCAAAACATTCATTTGTCGAGACATATCAAAGTCTTTAATCTGTACGATAGTTTCATAGCTACCTTTATATGCAATAGGGTCATTATATACTTCTATAAAGCCGTTGATCCAGTCTACAGCTCCTTCTGTACTAGTGCTCCATGCAATGGCATACTCATCCCACTTAGCTAGGCTACCTGTTTCATAATACTCGATAAGCAATCCTAGCGCTTTTTCTTGCTTAGGAGTCTCTGCAACTCCTTGAGCAAGTTGTAACCAGTAGATCATCTCATCAATGGCTTTACCATAAAGACCACCACTTTTATAAACGTCATCCATAAGTTTACCGTTTTTACGCACCAGCCTAGAGTTCAAACCTATTTCTACTGGTTTTTCTTTATCCACAGGAATACTATTATAAAAAGCTTTAGCTTCATCAGTAGTTATTCCTGGCTCATAAAAGTTTACTGCGCTCTCTAATACTATGTCTTTATCTTTATCGAGAACTACCTTTTTTGCATCCTGATCGTTGAATAGCACTTGCCAGACATCATTAGCAATAGTAACGTCAGCATCTTCCATCAAAGTGACAAAATATTCTTTAGAGAATTCTGGTTTCATCTTATCCATGCTGTAATGATGATGAATTCCATTTGCAAACCATACTCTATTCAAATAGGTCTCAAATTGCTGCCATTCTTCAGTATTTTTATCACCTTGGTATGTGGTAAAGATTTCTTCAAGCCCTGTTCTTATGGCTAGGTTATGTCTGTAATTTTGATCCCATATAATATCTCTACCGCTTAATCCTGCTTGTGTGAGATAATATACCAGTTTTTGTTGTTTTAAACTTAGCTCTTGCCAGCCCGGAATTTGATAACGTAGCACGCCTATATCAGCAAACTCTGTTACATTGTAATCAAATTCTTCTACTAAGTCTTTATTAGTCTCGCTAGTTGTTTCGGGCTTTTCCTGACATGAAAAAATTAAAGCTGTCAATAGCAATAAACTAAGTGTTTTTAAATGGTTCATTAAATGAAGTATTAAATTAATGTCTTATCAAAAATACAATTTTGTATGTGAATTAATTTTCTAGATTTTTGAACTTCATAAAATCTAAAATTAACTATTGTTCATCGTTATAAAATAAATGTATATCTTGTAAACTCGATACGTTTAGTATGAAAACCCTTGAAACCTTTTTAATATTTTTATTTTATAGCTGTATCCTATATTCACAGGAAAAGGTTGCATTCAACGACATGCTAACCATGCTAGATGCAAATGAAATTAAAGAGACTAAGGAAGCTCTTTACTCTTACGACTTTGATAATTTAAATGAGCAAAAAAAAGCCAGCTATTTACTTACTGAAGGTATAATTCAATTTAAAGAAAACAAATTATTAGAAGGTTATAAAACGCTACTGCAAGTAAAAAAATTAAAGAGTCATGCTAGAAAAATGGTTATTTATAATGCCAATGAATACATGATACGTATTGCAAATACTGTCTCTGAATTAAGTACTGCAGCACCTTCACTAATACAAGAAAATTGTAGAATTGCCCAAGAATTAAATAATCCTAAACTTCAAATAGATTGTATATATAATACTTCCTATAATGAGATAATAGGTGAAGACTATGACCTTGCTCTCAAATATAATTATCAAATGCAACGTATTGCACTAGATAATAATTTACAAGATGAGTTATTAGATATTGAAAATAACATAGGAACTATTCATTATTTTAAAGGTAGCTATGATTCCACACTTTACTATTTTAATAGAAATCTAGAAAGATGTAGAATATCAAAAGATACACTTGCCATAGCACAACGTATCAACAACATGGCGATGTTAAGGGCTGCATTACAAGATTATGAAACAGCGCTAGATAACATTAATGAGGCTGAAGTCATGGCGCGTTCAAGCGCAGATGTGCAGCTTCAATCTATGATATTACGTAACAAAGCAGATATCTTAACTGGAAACGAGAATTATCAAGAAGCAGCAAATTATTATTACAAGCATCTAGAAATGAATGACACCTTAGCCGCATCACAAACTGCTCTTGAACTTAAGGATATACAGACTAAATATGAAACGGCCGAGCAAAAACTTAAAAATGCTGAATTAGAAACAAAAAATTTAAGAAGCAAAGCAGGAAATTATCTATTGCTTTTTTTACTCTCTATAGCTATAGGAATAGCTGCTTATTTTATCCTTAATTATAAGAAAAGTAAGAAGATACTAGAAGAAAGAAAATTAGCTCAGGAACAAAGAGAACTCAAATTAATGAGGGATCAAGAACTTGCAAGTATAGATGCTATGATTGCAGGACAAGAAAAAGAGCGATTAAAAATAGCCTCAGACTTACATGATGACTTAGGTAGCTCATTAACAGCTATTAAAATCTCTCTAGAAAATGCAAAAGAACGTACTAGTGATCTGGTTTCCAAAGATATTCTAAACAATGCACATACCATTTTAAGCGACACTTATGTTAAAGTAAGGAGGTTATCGCACACACAAAACAGTAGAGTATTAAGTGAAAATGGATGGATAAGTAGTTTAAAAGACCTGGTTCAAAAAATTAACAACTCAGGAAAAATTGATATAGAGGTAGTTACTAGTGGATTGCAAGGTAGTTTAAGCAATTCTACTGAACTTAATCTTTTTAGGATTATTCAAGAATTAATCAATAATATAATCAAGCACGCTCATGCAACAGAGGCTAGTGTGATAATTACAGGTTATGATCACATGCTGGACATTATAGTTGAAGATAATGGGAAAGGTCTAGATGTAAACTTGAAAAAGCATAATGGTACTGGTCTTATTAATATTAAGAAACGAGTAGAAAATATGAATGGGACATTTACCATTGATTCTAATCCTGAAAAAGGCGGTTGTTCCATAAGTATAGAAATCCCACTAGTATGATAACAGTAGCAATAGCCGAAGATCACATTTCTCTAAGTGATGGCTTACAATTATTCCTAGAACAAGAAAGTGACATTAAAGTTGCCTATACTGCTACAAATGGAATCCAGCTATTATCTCAATTTGAGAACAACCCCACTGATGTAATACTTACTGATATAAGTATGCCAGAGATGAATGGGATTGAGTTATGTAAAATAATTAAATCTAGGTTTTATAGTACTAAAGTTATTGCTTTAACCATGTTTGATAACACTGGGGCAATAAAGGAAATGCTAGAAGCTGGTGTAGATGGTTATGTCTTAAAGAGCAGCCCATTAATAGATCTTAGACAGGCTGTAAGAGAAGTTTTTCAAGGTGGTAAATATTTTGATATTCACATAGAAAATGTGGTAAAAGAAGTACAGTGTGATAAACTTTCAAAAAGTACGTTATCTAGAAGTGAACGAGAAATTTTACAATTTATCGCAAAAGGGCTTACCAGCCAGCAAATTGCCGAAATAAGAGGCTCAGCAATAAGTACCGTAAATAAACATCGCAAAAATATGATCCAGAAGTTGGGACTTTCAGGTAAAAGAGAATTACTCGTGTATGCAATGAAACAACATGGACACTCAAATTCATAAAGATGAAACTTGTACCATTAATTCTTAGTTTGATTCTTGCCACAGCACTTTTAAGTTGTAAAGACAATTCACCTAGTAATGTATTTGAGAAAAAAACAGCTCCTTTGAACCAAGCTGATTTTACCTTCCACAATTTGAAAAATGATACCATAATTTATTTTGAAGACTTTAAATCAAAGTTTGTTGACAGTCGTAATGTAGAAGTCTGGCTGCCTGAAGGCTACCCTAAAAAAGATGTAGAATATCAAGTGCTTTATATGCATGATGGTCAGAATGTTTTTAATAAAGAAACTTCTTACTCTGGAACAACATGGGAAATCGATGAAAAAGTGGACTCTTTACTAGCTATGGGTGCCATTCAACCTACCATCGTTGTGGCGATCTGGAATAATGGGAAGAAACGTTTTAGTGAATACATGCCGCAACTACCTAAGAGTTTGACTGAGTCCGCTTTCGCGAAAGCGGAATTGAAAAAAAACTTTGGACATGATGAGCTGCTCAGTGACGCTTATTTAAAATTTATGACAAAAGAGCTGCTTCCATTTATAAACAACCACTTTCAAACATCTAAAAACCCAGAACATACTATTACCATGGGAGCTTCTATGGGCGCTCATATTTCTTTATATGCTGTGATGAAAAATCCAGATGTATTTGGAAAAGCTGGATGCCTGAGCACACACTGGCCTATACCCTATTTAGGTCAGGCATTCATGGATGAGTTACCTGGGTCTATGCCGAAACCTACAATTCATAAGTTATATTTTGATCACGGTACAAAAACCTTAGATAAGGATTATGAACCCTACCAGATGAAAGTAAATGAAATGTTACGAGAACTAGGATATACAGACAAAAATTTACTCTATAAAAAATATGAAAACCATGAACACAGTGAGAAGTACTGGCAGCAACGCGTGGCTATTCCACTAGAGTTCTTGTTAAAATAAAACGGTATTATTTTTTACGTTTATTTTTCCAGTAAAAATATACACCACTTAGCTCTGTTAGAAAGCCTAATATTATCATTCCTTTGGCTCCTAAAATTTCCACGAGATACATGATAGCCCCTAGTATTACTATGATACTCCCTAAAGCTATTAAATAAATCGATCCTTTTTTATTCATGATTCAAAAGTAAAGCCTTCTTTGAAATTTCAAAGAAGGCTTTACTGATATTTATTAATTCTTTGATTTTTTTTTAAAAACTAAAACCTACTTGAAAACTGAATCTAAGACCATCTTCACCGTGAAATAAATTAAATGTCGCACCTATCGCTTGTGAACTATTTACCCAAAAGCCACCACCATAATTATTGTGCCATACATTACTCTCTTCACCATCTAACCATACTCGACCTACATCTACTCCACCAAAGATTCCCATTTGAAGTGGTATAAGACCTGTTTTAAATTCATTAAAACTATAGCGTACATCTGCCGTTCCTGCAAAAGCACTTTCTCCAGAGAAACGTTGCGTTCTATAGCCTCTTAATCCCGTGTTTTGACCTAATTGAGCGCTTTGGTAAAAATTAAAACCATCACCTATATTAACCGTTGCTTGAGTAAGTGTCTTTAGTACTAGTTTACGATTACGACTCAACGCGTTATAAAAACCTAATTTAGGCTGTATATAACCAAAGGTATTATCAAAATCATCTTTGTCTGCATTAACACCAGCTTTAATATCAAATATCATCCCTCTTGTTGGGTTCAAGCTATTATCATAACTCTCATAATTGTAACCACCATTTAATTCTATAAACCACTTACGATCAAAAAATTCAGGATCATTAGAAGCATCAACAAAATTAGTTTCTAAAAACCTTCCTTGATCTGGCTCTACTTGAAAACTTTGTAGCTCCACGCCTGCATTTAAATTAGAACCGTATTCACCTTTATAACTAACTCCTACACCGGAAGTGAACTCACTTAATCTTACACGATTAAAATCAAAACCTAGATCGTCATCATTATTTACAGTTTCATTTCCTAGGCCAAAAAAGTTCTCGGCAAAAGTGGGACCTGAAAACCTTGCCTTAACCGTAAGATTCATCTGATTAAAAATTCCAGCAAAAGTACCATTGTAATTAATGTCAAATCCTTGTGTCGCAAAATAGTATCCCGCTCTAAATTTATGTACTCTAGTATTAGGGTTGCGATTAAAACCATTAAAAATATAGGTGTTTTGAATTCCAATTCTAAAACCGTCATCAGGATTAAAACCTATGCTAGGTGTCAAAGTGTTTGCCGTAGAAATATTCTTTTTAGGGTTATATAAGTTCCTATTATACTTGTCAGAAAGTCTTAATCTAGCTCCTCCTTTATTTTTGAATGTGTTCTCTTTAGATTTATGATCATAGATGGATATCGCATCACCATTCTCAAGGTCATAAATATCATTATTTTGACCACCTATAACTCTTACTTTAATTTTATTCTTGCCATTACCTATCGCTTGTATAATATCATCATCGTCAAGTGCATAAACCCAAATTTCATTAGTTTCATTTTTCAAAAACAAACGATCCATAACCACATCTGCCTTTTCACCGTCTTTATTTCTATAAATAGTAATTTGGGTTTTACCATCGGCAATTCTATTAATAACTATATAATCATCTTTATCTGTAGCTGTTACTATGGCTAGTTTTGCTAGATAGTCGTAATAACGCTCTGTGATCTTCACTAAGTCGTCACGACGTAATTTCATATTCTCTATAATTTTTCTAGTGGTGGCGTCTGGATAAATTTCTGAAGGTAGTTCTTTAAATGCCTCTTCGATTACCGCATCGCTAAGGTTATTCTGTATATATTGAGCTTGAGAAATCCATACTTCACGATCTGCCTCTTGAGCGAGATTTCTATCTAAATAGGTAGCTGCGGTGTTGAACCATTTCACATTATCCAGGTCATCTTCATAGGTTGCAAATTGTTTAGTAAGCCCTACCATTGTTCTCAAAGTTGCAAATAGTGCTCCATCAAAATTAGAATATACTTGATCTCGATCTCTTGGTATAGGCTTGAAAATGCTGCTTCCATCCTCTTGCTTAAATTGAGACCATCTCCATTGATCTTGGTGCCTATCCCAGTCTCCTATTAACATATCAAAAATACGAGCCTTTACAAATGCTTCTTGATCTATAGTAAACTTTTCATCTTCTCTTAGTTTTTCAAAAATATCTGCTGTACTTTCTATATCGTCTGGCTTTCCAAAGCTTTCTAAGTCTAAGTGGTGTTCTTCTGGACGCTCTTCTAACAAATACAGCTCATCACCATACTCTGTATTATATTTACCTAAGGCCAGCTGCTTAGGTATAAAATAGATTTCAGGATTGGTATGATAAATTCCTACTGCATCACTTAATTTAGGTACTGTGAGTGCTGCATATGGATGTGCTGCGGTGTAGAAGTCAAATAACAAATCTTCGGCAGTGGTATCTTCAAAAGATGCCGCCACTGTATTTTCTTTAAAAACGGTAGTTTGTAGAAATTGAACAGCACTTTTCTTTAATGCTCTTAAATTATATTCTTTACCATCTTTATCCACAAGTCGTAATGATCTGGTCTGGTGTCCTCCACCAGATCGCATAACGGTTAATCCACCTTTTAAAGAGTCAAGAATTCCCACTTTAGCATTTATTTCGGTACCGTATAAATCCCTGTATTTATTTCCCCAGACAGATTCAAACAACGCACTTTTCTCTACTCGTTCTTTTGTGTAAATACTCGCTTTCGCGAAAGCGGGATAATCATCAGGCAATTGTTCTAAATCAAAATTTATAGGTGTTCCTATGGCTTGATGTGTAAATAATAGCTTCTCTTTACCATTTTCAAAACCAAAATAACGTACCCAACTGCTCCCATCTTTCATTACATCAAGTCGAGCAAAACCTTGACCTCCGTAAGAAAACAATCCATCATTACTAAGGGTTGCATAACTTTGTTTTGAACCACTTCCAGAAACAATCTGGCGTATTCCTTCATGCTCTATATACTGTAATGTATGCTCATGGCCACTGGTAAAAATAATTCTAGGCGCGGCTGAAGCTCTAGCAAGAGTAGTTATTCTATCTACCATTTCTTGATACCTCTTATTCTGTTTATCTTGTGCGCTTACTCCACCACTTGTTCTAATTTGTGTCGCTAGTGATCCTAATATAGGAACAGGTATAGCAGACTGTGATGGATACAAATGTTTAATTGCAGCATACTGACCACCGTGAATACCATTTGTGTATAAAGGATGGTGTAAAGCAAAAACAATGGTCTTATCTTGATTTTTTTTAAATTCTCCTTCTATTTCTAGAAAAAACTGTTCTCGTGTTTTTATTTGATCACAATCATCATTTATAGTAGGATGGTCGTCCCATCGAGCTAGGTACCACTGACTATCTACTACAATTAAATAAATATCTTCATTGATATCTATTCCTTCAATGGGACAGCCCACTTTAGGTTCCCAGATATTTTTATTATCTAACTCTTTCTCTATGTATTTTTTTTCTCGCTCTACGTTAACTAGTCCTTCATTGTACCAGTCGTGATTTCCTGGTATGAATATAGTCGTTCCTTTAAAAGATTTTGCCACATCAATTTGCGCATCTAAGTGATTTTCTGCAATGGGTCTGAAATCAGAGTCCTTATCTGGCATCCCTGTAGGATATATGTTATCTCCTAAAAATATGAGGTGATCTTCTTTCGTAGATTGCGTTTTGAGATAGCTTTCTAGAGCTAGTAAACCATCGCTTTTACCTCCTATAGGTGATTTACCTACGTCTCCTATAAGATAAAAAGATTTGTCAATTTCTAAGAAATCAGGAAAGGTAGTTTGAACTTCTTCTTTATATTGAGCCTTGAAACTGGCACATCCAGTTATTATAATTGCTGTAAGTAATAAAAGAATGTTATTTTGCTTTGTAAGTCTGTGAATCATATTAATTTTAACCCAAACAATTAGAATGAGCGATATTTTAAAAATTACTGACGATTTTGTGTTAAATCTGTTAAAAAATGATCTCGATGATAAGTATGTATATCACAATTATACACATACTCGACGAGTAGTTAAAAGTACGCAGGAAATTATCGATAATTCTGAATTAGATGTTAAAGAGCAAAAAGCTTTACTCCTAGCAGCGTGGTTGCACGATACTGGTTACATTCAAGGTGCTGAGAATCATGAAGAAGAGAGCGCAAAAATAGCCGAAAGGTTCTTGAAAGAACAGAATGAAAGTGTAGAGATAATAGATCAGGTTAAAAAACTTATTCTAGCGACTAAGTTTAATGACACGCCTGTAGGAAAGTTAGAAGAGATTATAAGAGATGCAGACGCGTCACATTTTGCAAAAGACTATTATAACGAGACCAGTGAACTGCTTAAAAAAGAGCTGGAATTAAGAGGCACAAATTATTCTAATAAAGAGTGGCGCAAAGAAAATATTAAGGTTTTTACGGAGAAACATCGCTATTACTCTGCCTATGCTATAAAAAATTGGAACACTTTAAAAAATGAGAACTTGCTTAAACTTATCAAAGCTAAAAAGAAGAAGAAAAAGAAATTTGATAAAGAAAAGGTAAAAGTAGATCTTAAAAATCAAAGCCCAGAAAGAGCAATACAAACACTGTTTAGAACTACATTGCGTAATCACATTAAATTAAGTGATATAGCAGATACTAAGGCGAACATTCTTCTATCTGTAAATGCTATTATAATATCTCTTGCACTGGCAAATATTATTCCTAAGCTAGATCAAATTTCTAATAGACACTTGCTCTGGCCTACTTTAGTTCTTATATTATTTTCAGTTGCTAGTATTATTTTATCCATTATGTCTACTAGACCTAATGTTACAAGTGGTGAGTTTACTGAAGAGCAAGTACGCAAAAGAGAAGTAAATTTATTATTCTTTGGTAACTTTCATAAAGTGCCGTTTAAGAAATATCAAAGTGCGTTAATGAACCTTATAACAGATAAAGAAGAAGTTTATGAATCACTTCTTAAAGATTTATGGTTGTTAGGTGTAGTATTAAATAGAAAATATACGTTGCTTAGATGGACGTATACTATTTTTATGCTGGGAATAATAATTTCAGTTATCGCCTTTATCCTTGCATTTATGACTACTGATTTTGAGCAAATTAAAGATTTAGCTCCTTAACAAGATCATCATAAGTAAGCGTGTCCTCACTAGCGTCCATATTGTATAACACTTCAACTCGTATAGCCTTAAGACCTATAACGCCTTGAACATCTTCCAGATCTAGGTGTTCTACATTAGGTCCTAGTAAATGATTAAACTGGAGAAAGTTTATATACCTCATATATTCTCTCTCAGTTTCTTCATTTGTATAGACTATCGCAATTTTACCTTTTTGAGTGATGCGCTCGTTAGTACCTTTAATATTGGCCTTATCTATACGCTTTTTAATTACTTCATATCTAGCGTTATAAGCACCGTCCACGTCAAATCTCTTTTCATCAATTCTATATCTTATACTCAATGTATTATCAAAAACAAGAATCATACTTGCGGCCTCAACCATAGTAGGAAGGTGCTCTTGTACTGAATAAAATTGATTTTCCATATCGATCATGGTCTGTAATTGCCACAACCTAAGATTATATAGATATACAATGTTAAATTCTTCTCCCGACGTGATACTAGCTCCTACATAAATATTATGCTCAACACCATCAGTTTTAAAGCGTTCAAAATAATGAGGGAAAATAGCCTGAGCTTCTGTTTGTTTAGAATCTATTACACTAGTAAGTGAATCGTTTATTGCTTGAACCGTGTTATCATAATCGTTTCGGTTTTTATAAATGACTCCAGAGGTAACATCTATTTCTGATTCATATGCATTAACTAACTCACCTATTTTAGGAGACAAAGTTTTTAAATGTTTCATTACGGGATTGATCTCGTTATTCAACAGTTTAATTATGTCTCTTTCTGAGTTTGCATCAATATTAGTATGCTCTAATTCATTGCAATATTCTTTTACTCGGAAAGAAATTTGATCGTAGATAGGTAATTTTTCATACGCTTTCGCGAAAGCGAATATCTCACCTACTTTATCCATTTGATTAAGTAAATCTTTTTTTATTGCCTGATTACGTGCATCACTACTTCCTACTATATCTATCTGACCATAAATAGGATAGATATCTTTAAAACTTATATCTCTAAATAATTCGAGCTTTTTATCACGTGCCCGAGATTTAAGAATACGACGAGCCTCTTTTTCAAACTTCCACTGTACACTAGGATGAATGGAGGTACATTCTGTCTGGATAAGAGCTTTTACACTATTCTCGTGCTCCTCTTCATTCCTAATAAGCGCTGCTTTTATGTAGCCTGCAACACTTTCAATTTTTGCTACATTAAAACTGTTTAATGCAAATTTCTTCAGACTTACAATTTCTAAAACACCTATTAAATGACTTCCTTTAGTGATAGGATAAAAGATAGCGCTTTGTATGTTGTTTTTCTTGAGATTATCAGTAAGGTAGGTATTTTGAATTTTTGAAGCATAATCTTCTACATCTGTAATTACAAGCGGTTCAAAATTTTTGAGTAAGTGAATATAACTATCTTCACAAAGTGCATTTTTACAGTGCTTTTCATTACTTTCTGCCAGCAAAAAGCTTTTGGCATCATCATAAATCATAGACTCAAAAGTGTCTTCAAAATGGTCAAATGATGTGAAACCTACTTCAAGATTATCAAGATTAAATATTTTTCTAAAAATAGTTTTAATCTTATCAGTCTGATCTTTTTTTGAACTACCACTATCTAATAAGATAGTTTTCAAGTCAGATATAGCGGCATCCATCGTTACATCTGTCAAGGAAATAATTCCGAAACCGTTAAACGTATAGCTTTTCTTAGGAAATGCTTTTCTCCATAAATCTTGATCATCAGGCGATCGCAACAGCTCTTTTATATCTGTTGAAGTGAGTTTATACTTCTCATCATTGAGAATGATGTCTACAAAGTCTGCATTATAGGTCACACGGTAGGTGCGATCAGAACCGTTTACATCTGGAATGTTAATTAATATAGGCCTGCTTAGGTCTATAGCCTTATTGTAATATTTGTTGAGAATTACACCGCATGACATTCTAAAGGTGTCAAAAGAATCCTCAGTCATGATTTGCAGTTGATAATCTTCACCTGCGTCGTTTAAAATGTTCTTTAAACGTTGTGTTTTATTGAAGAAGATATCTGAAAATGGAACCGTAGCTGCTTTTATCTCATTAAGTGTTAATGCTGCCGGGAACAAATCTGATAGCATGATACTTATGGACTCTTTATGAAATGAAATCTCATCTTCTTTAATACCAGAGATTAATTCTTCATGATCATCTACGTAACGTAAAATTGAAGAGATATAAAGCTTTCTAAAATTACTTTCAACATCCTCAAGTCTAGCTAAATACTGATCTACAACCTTTTTAAAAGTAAGGTTTACGATTAAATGATCTCTATTAGATAATTCCTTCATAATTCAAAGATAGTTTTTCTATATAGAGAGCGGTAATTACTTATAATATTTTTGTTTATTTTAACCTCGTATAGTAGAATCTCTTTTATTTTTACCCAAAATCTAATACATGAAATACCTATTTTTCTTTCTCTCCATAATTGCCATTAATCAATGTAATTCTGTACAAAAGGAAACCCATTACATAGAGGGAAATGCCTCTGGTGTTGCAAATGGTATGCGAGTATATTTAAACGAGCTGGATGAAAAAGGACGTACTCAAGTAATGGACACGAGTATAGTTATGGAAGAAAGTTTTTACTTTGATCAAAAAGAAAAATTAGCTGGTGAAGAAATACGTTTTATCACTTTGGATGGTAGTGAAGGTAATTTTGTACTACTTGTAAATAATGAGCCTTTAAAAGTGGAGCTTAGAAAAGACTCTTTAATTAAAAGTACCGTAATAGGAAGTAAACCTAATCATGAACTCAAAAAATTTAAAGAACGTCAGTCCTCTTATGTAACTACTTCTAAAAAGTTTCAAGGAGAACGAGTAGCTGCTTTACGTAATGGAGATAATGCACAAGCTGCAGCGGTAGTAAATAAATGGACTACTGCCGAAAATGAGTTCAAGACCTATGCTATAAGAACCATGTCTGATAACTCTTCAAGTATTATTGCACCAATGATTTTAGGAGAGTTGCTGCAAAACAAATTTCTCGATGCTACAACTTCAAGAAATTATTACAATGAGTTTGATACGCACATCAAGGAATCAATAATGGCCCAAAGAATAGATGCATTCCTTAAAAAAGCTGAGTCTGTTGCTATAGGAGCAAAAGCTCCAGAATTAGAAGGTACTAATCCTGAAGGAAAAGTTATAAAGTTAAGTGAGGTACTTGGTAAGGTAACTTTGGTAGATTTTTGGGCTTCCTGGTGTGGACCGTGCCGCAGGGAAAATCCCAATGTTGTAGATGCATATAACAAGTACCATTCTAAAGGTTTTAATATACTAAGTGTGTCCTTAGATAGACCTAACGGTGAGAAAGCGTGGAAAGATGCAATTATCAAAGATAAAATGAACTGGAACCATATTTCCAGACTTATGTATTTTGGACCGCTGGCAAAACTTTATAACGTGAGCGCAATACCAGCTACATTTTTATTAGATGAAAATGGAGTCATCATTGCTACTAATCTCAGAGGGCAACAATTGCACAATAAATTAGAAGAACTTTTAGGTTCTTAATTATACGTTTTTCACAAATTTCATTAGAATAAAAAGGACGATTATCGTTATAAACATGGCTATAACAGTAATTGTGTTCGTATAGATTAAATTCAAATCATACACTAAAGTAAGAAGAACGCCTACTACCGCACCTCCAAAATGCGCATCGTGGCCTATATTATCATTTAGCTTTTTCATACCGTAAAAGGAATATATAAGGTATCCTATACCAAATAACCAACCAGGAATTCCAAAATAAATTCTCATCGTAGGTTCTAATAAAATAGCACTGTATACTATACCAGAAACAGCACCACTGGCGCCTAGTGCACTATAATGATATTCATCTTTATGAATGAAATAACTCAATAAATTACCACCTAGAAGACTTGCTAGATAGATAATTAAAAATTTTATATCACCTAGTTTATAAACTACCGTTCCTGCAAAAAAGAACAGAGTCAACATATTAAAAAACAAATGACTTTGATTTGCATGTAAAAATCCACTAGTAAAAAATCTATACTGCTCACCTCTCTGGATGCCAGCGATATTAAAAAGATAATTACCTCTAAACATATAATCATTAAAGCCTTTAAAGCTTACAACTACGTTTGCGACGATGATAACTATTGTAACGATATCTAAGTTAAACATGAATAATTTTAATAAATTACAAGATAGTATATTTGCGCAAAATTAGCTCATGCAAGCCCTAGCTTATTACTTAACTTATCCTTTTCTATGGGTGATTTCTCGTCTACCTTTTCCCATAGTATATATATTTAGTGATTTTGTTTATGTAATCGTTTATTATATAATAGGATACCGTAAAGAGGTTATTAAAAAGAATTTGAAAATTGCTTTTCCTCATAAATCAGAGCAAGAGATAACTCTACTAAGTAAAAAAAGTACACGTCATTTTTGTGACATGTTTCTCGAGATGATTAAGTCTATGGGAATGAGTAAAGAAGCAATGAACAAAAGGTTTGTGTGTAAAAATCCTGAATTAGTTAACGCTTTCGCGAAAGCGAATAAACCCATCATAGTTATGTTTGGGCATCAAGCTAGTTATGAATGGACTATGGTACTAGATGATATTTTAGATTATAAAGTTTATGCCATCTATAAACCTATAAAAAATAAGAAATTCAATGAACTTATAGTTAGTATAAGAAATAAGTTTAACAGCGAGCTTATAGCTATGAAAGAGGCTACCGCGGTAATGAGTAAATCTGCACAACAAGAAGCAGCACTTTTTGCGCTAGTAGCAGATCAATCTCCCAAAGCAGCGAGAGCACAATATTTCACTAATTTTTTCAATACTCCAAGCGCTGTTTTTAAAGGTGCTGAGCGTATTGCAAAAGAGCATGCTACAGCTGTTACTTTTCTTAGAGTCACTAAGGTAAAAAGGGGTTATTATGATGCTGAGTTTGTTCTAATTTCTGAGAATGGTGCCCAAACTAAAGACTGGGAAATCACGGACACATTTTTCCAGCTGCTTGAAGATCAAATCATCAAACAGCCAGAATATTATTTATGGTCTCATAAAAGGTGGAAGTCCACACTTGAAAATACTAAGCGTGCTTTTGAGCTATCTCCTCGAGTTCAGCAATAAACCGACTTGCAAGTTGATCTGCTTTTTCTTGTGAAGGTGCCTCAGTATAAATTCGGATAATAGGCTCTGTATTCGACTTTCTCATATGTACCCATTCATTAGCAAAATCTATTTTGATTCCATCGATGCTAGTAACATCTTCAGACTTATATTTTTCATGAATATCAGCTAGTATCGCATCTACCGGCATACCTTTTACTAACTGGACTTTCTTTTTACTCATAAAATAAGATGGGTAACTTGCCCTCAATTCACTTACCTTTATTTTCTTTTCAGTAAGCAATGATAAAAACATAGCTACACCTACAAGAGCATCTCTACCATAATGAGAATCTGGATAAATTATACCACCATTACCTTCTCCACCTATTACTGCATTTTTATCTTTCATTTTTTGCACGACGTTCACTTCTCCTACTGCCGCTGCAAAGTATTCTCCACCATGTTTTACAGTCACATCTCTTAACGCTCTTGAAGAAGATAGGTTAGAAACAGTATTTCCCTTTTTATGACCTAAAATATAGTCTGCACACGCAACTAGTGTATATTCTTCACCAAACATTTCTCCTTTTTCGTCTACAAAAGCTAATCGATCTACATCTGGATCAACTGTAATACCAAAATCAGCGTTATGTGTAACCACTGCTTTGCATAAATCGCCTAAATGTTCTTTTAATGGCTCTGGATTATGTGGGAAGTGTCCTGTAGGATCACAATATAATTCTACTACTTCAACTCCTAGGGCTTTACACAAGTTAGGAATAGCTATTCCTCCAGTACTATTTACACCATCAACAACTACTTTAAAACCAGCAGATTTTATAGCCTCTATTTGTGTAACCGGCATATCTAAAACCATCTGTATATGTTGATCGATATAATCCTCAATTACTTGAACTGTACCGAGGTCATCTATCTCAGAATAATTAAAATCTTCTTTATCTGCACTATCTAAAATCTTTTGCCCTTCTGCTCCATCTAAGAATTCACCCTTATGATTGAGTAATTTAAGTGCGTTCCATTGTTTAGGATTATGACTGGCAGTTAGTATTATACCACCGTCAGCCTTTTCATTAGGTACAGCAAGCTCCACCGTAGGCGTTGTACTCAAACCTAAATCTACCACATGACATCCAATTCCTATCAAAGTGTTTTGAACAAGTGATTGAATCATAGAGCCACTAAGACGTGCATCTCTACCTATAACCACTTTAGGAGCATTTTTTTTTGAGCTATCCTTAATCCATATAGCATAAGCACTAGCAAATTTTACAGCATCTAGCGGTGTAAGGTTATCTCCTGGAGCTCCACCTATGGTTCCACGTATTCCTGAAATAGATTTTATAAGAGTCATTATTATTGGTTTACATTTACACAAAAGTAATCTTTATAAAAAGTAATTACCAATTAACATCATGAATTATCTAGCACACATATACCTTTCTAATAATGATAAAGAATTAAGAATAGGTAATTTCATTGCAGATTCTGTTAGAGGAAAAGATTTTACAATGTTTCCTAACAGAGTGGCACAAGGGATAGTGCTACACAGACATATTGATACCTTTACTGATAAACATTCTATAGTTAGAAAAAGTAAAGATAGAATTAGGGAGAAGTACGGCCACTGGAGTGGTGTAATCGTAGATATTTATTACGACCATTTTCTAGCAGCAAATTGGAATACCTACCACTCTGTACCTCTTAAAAGTTATGTTCAGTCTTTTTATAATGATTTAAAGGAATATCACGATATTTTGCCTAAACGAGTTCAAAGTTTTCTTCCCATAATGATAGAACAAAATTGGTTAAAGAGCTATGAAACAATAGAAGGTATTTCTACCATATTTGAACAAATGAATAGGAGAACTAAAGGAAAAGGCAATATGGATAATGCTCCTGTAGACCTTATAAAATCTTATGACGCTTTAGAAAATGATTTTCATGCTTTTATGAGCGAACTAGAATTATATGTCTCTATTAAAATAACAGAATTGAGCTAATTCTTGTATGGGAAATAAAAAAGGCTGTCTATATAGACAGCCTTTTGAAATTAAAATTAATTCCTTTTAATATTACTAGTTACCAGCATTGATCAAACGGAATTCAGTACGACGGTTTGCTCTGTGCTCACGCTCTGTACATGAAACACCATCAGCACAACGGTTTTTCAATCTAGTTTCACCGTAACCGTTAGCAACTATACGAGAAGAGTTAATTCCTTTAGACATTAAATAATTTGCTACTGCTTGTGCACGTCTTTCAGATAAAGACTGGTTAGACGTTCTTGAACCTCTTGAATCAGTATGAGAAGCAACCTCTACTTTAGAACCAGCAGTCTCATTCATTACACTTAACAATTTAGCATCAATTTCAGACTTGTCAGCAGCAGTTAAAGTTGCGCTTCCTAGTCTCCAGTTAATGGCAAGACCATTATACTCAACTAATTTACAGTCTACTTCAGACCATACTGTTAATCCTCCTTTAGATACTAGTCTTTCACGAGATACCGTTTTTGAAGTAGCAGGTACTACATCTTCAGTTGTAGTAGCATCAGCTTTAAGAATGGTTCTAGTAATATTTGCATACTCAGCTGGGATTTCTATTTCCTCAACTCTAGCTGGTTGATCTACTACTTTTACTGTATAAGTTCCCATTTGCTCAGGTACTGGAGTACGGTTAAAAGAAGCATCGCTTGCAAGTGTAGTTAAAGAAACAGTAGTAAATTCTGCTGGGTAACCTTTATAACACCAGTAGCGACAGTCGTCTGGATTAGAAGAAGTACATTCTGCTGGTGGTACAGAACTCATTTCCCACTGAGCATAAGCTGGTTTTACCTCAATAGTTTCGGTTGTTTTACCAAAAGTTGCTGGGGTAATAGAAATAGTAGAACCTGCTTGTTTCTTAACATAAGTTCTAGTTTCAGTCTTATAAGTAGCAGGTATAACTCTTAATTTCTTAGATGCTTCTTTAACTAACACACGCTCAGTTACAGTTTCATATGTTGCTGGAACAACGTTAAGTCTCTTATAAGCAGGAGTGGCTTGAAGACTTACCGTTTCATTTTCATAAACGTCAGGCGTCGTACAACGTACATAACATTTACCTGGTTCTGGATTAGTAGGGAGATCTTGTGCAAATGCAAAACTTGCAGACGCTACAGCTACTAAGGATAGTACTAATTTTTTCATTTAGGTTGTATTTAGTTTAAATTATTGTGCAAAGATGCCTTAATTTAACGGTAAATTATGAAATCGTAAGTAAAGTCGCAGTTAAGTTAGTTAAAATGTAAAAAATCATCGTTAAATGACATGTTTACAAGCCTACAAATTTTATTTTTCTGAATATTTTCTTAAAATATCCATTAATACTTCTTGATTTTCAGCAGTATAATCTAAATGCGTGACCATTCTAAGTTTTCCACTACCCATATTACTTATCACTACCTTATTTTTAGAAAGATGGTCCATAATAGCTTTCTCATCTTCAACTTCAAATATGATAATGTTAGTTTCAACAGGTTCTACTTTTTTGACAAATGGAAGGGTTT
>MAAC01015487.1_pt1 | contig 21478 bp, 12 predicted proteins | sample 1115981 | NCBI WGS metagenome assembly MAAC01 (sample SAMN04961126, study PRJNA320927) | seawater metagenome | isolation source: sample BD02T64 sea water enriched with oil for 64 days | place: USA:Gulf of Mexico | collected 2013-07-27
ACTCGCCCATTGGGAACCCATGGAACATCATGATAACTTCACAAAACATGCTTGATGTAGAATAACTATAACTACGCATATTTTGATTGTTCTAATGTCGCCCATGCCGTTTTAAGTGGTCACTTCTTTATACGGAATGGTATTATACTTTTATTGAAGAAAAACTAAATTTTAATAGTAGAGCTGAATAATCAACTCAGTTCTCAGTGAGGATTTACGAGTCTAAATACTTATCATATATTTTTTGGAATTCTCCACTTTCTTTCAAGTAACTCAGCCCTAAATTAAAATCGTCGCGTATTTTTTTGTTTCTAAATACTGGACGATAATTCATTGGGTCTACTGTGATAAAGTTATGTTCATCAACTTCACTAATTTCTAATTCTTTCATTAACTCAATTTTATTAACAAAGTATCTGAAAATATAACGGTCACAGAGCACAACATCAAATCGCCCTCGTTGTAATAATTCAACTTGTCTTAACTGCTCGCTGACCCCAAAAAACCGGTTATCTTTAACAACACTTTTTAACCAGTCAGGATATCGTTTTTCCGCGCCTTGAAAAGAAGCAATGTGAAAAGAATCTAAGTCACTCGGTTTATTTATTGTAATACCTCTACTTTTAAGTGTAATAAAAATGTTGTCATAAATAACGGCAGGACTCGCATAAAATCCATCCTTTAAATGAACACCCATATCGCCCATCGCCGCATCGACCAGATTATGACTAAAAGCGATAGGAACTCTACCTAAAGGAAAGTACAAAGGTTTTAGTGTATGTCCTTTATATGCCAAAGCAGCAGATATGATATCAATTTCAATCCCGGAATTACTTGTTTCAATAATATAGGGAGGGATCTCTTGGCTAAACGCCATTAATATTTCTTGAGCACTGGCTTTACTACACATTAATCCACTGATAAAAAGCACACAGTATTTGAGTAATTTAATTATTATTCCAAAAATTTATCACGTGATACCTGTTAGCAGTATATAGCAGTACATTGGTAATGAGCAAATCCCATCAGCTAGTGCACATTTAAGTTATATGACAAAGGGCCATTTACAACGTCACCTGACTATTCAAACGTCTCCAAATCAAGATTGCCGGTTAATGAAATACATATTAGTTGGATTATCAGGTTAATCTTTTTTCGAGATCGATAATATCAACCATTCTGCCTACCTATAAAAACTTAAAATACGGTTATTACCAGGGATATTAAACAATTAATAGCTCATTTATCGAGCGCTCAAACACTTTAGTGTAAAAACTTCACTTTTTGGGTTGATTTATTTGACCAACGTGGCACTGTGTACAGGCTGAATATGTATTCAGTCCACAATTCGATTCAAACAATAATTAAAGGAGTAGCGCTTCAATGTGTTCAATCTTTGGTATATTAGATATAAAAACAGGTGCTGATGCACTTCGTCCTACAGCGTTAGAATGTTCTCGTCTTTTACGTCACCGCGGTCCTGATTGGTCTGGAATTTATCACAGCGACAATGCCATATTAGTGCATGAGCGCTTATCTATTGTTGATACTGAGCATGGTGCTCAACCGTTATACAATAGTGATAAAAGCAATGTACTTGCTGTTAACGGTGAAATTTATAACCACAAAGCATTAGCCAGTACTTTAAACGTTGATTATGAGTTTCAAACAGCCTCAGATTGTGAAGTTATTCTCCCTCTATATGAAGAATTTGGTGTTGAGTTTGTTGACAAACTACAAGGTATGTTTGCCTTTATTGTGTACAACGAAAAAGATAACTCTTATTTAGTAGCACGTGATCACATTGGTATTATTCCTTTGTACACGGGTTATGATAGTGAAGGTAACTTCTATGTTGCCTCTGAAATGAAAGCCTTAATGCCGATTTGTAAAACTGTTGAAGAATTTCCTCCAGGGCATATTCTTGATAGCCGTGTTGGAAAATTACAGCAATATTACAAACGTAACTGGCAAGAATATGCCGCGATAAAAGACAATACCACTAGCACCACTAAAATTCGTGAAGCATTAGAAGAATCAGTTAAAAGTCATTTAATGACTGATGTACCTTACGGTGTATTGTTATCAGGCGGTTTAGATTCGTCACTAATTTCTGCGATTACGCAAAAATTTGCTGCACGTCGCATAGAAGATAATGATTTAGCTGAAGCTTGGTGGCCAAAAGTACATTCATTTGCCTGTGGTCTTGAAGGCTCACCAGATTTAATTGCAGCACAAACTGTCGCTGATAGTATTGGTACTATCCACCACAGCGTAGTCTTTACCGAGCAAGAAGGTATTGATGCACTTAAAGAAGTTATTTATCACTTAGAAACCTATGATGTAACAACTATCCGTGCTTCTACGCCAATGTATTTAATGGCGCGTAAAATCAAAGCGATGGGCATTAAAATGGTTCTATCTGGTGAAGGTGCTGATGAAATATTTGGCGGCTACTTGTACTTCCATAAAGCACCAAACGCACAAGAATTCCATGAAGAGCTTAACCGTAAGCTTGATAGACTTCATAAATTTGATTGCCTACGTGCAAATAAATCTATGTCGGCTTGGGGCATTGAAGCGCGCGTACCATTTTTAGACAAAAACTTTATGGATGTTGCAATGCGCATCAACCCTGAAGATAAGTTGTGTGGCAATGGTAAAATGGAAAAGGCTATTTTACGTGAATCTTTTGAAGGTTACTTACCAAAAGAAATCTTATGGCGTCAAAAAGAGCAATTCTCGGATGGCGTAGGTTATTCTTGGATTGATGGTTTAAAAGCCCATGTCGAGTCACTTGTTACTGACCAACAGCTTGAAAATGCTCACATTAGATTCCCGGTAAATACACCTGATAACAAAGAAGGTTATTACTACCGTACTGTTTTTGAAGACAAATACCCATTAGCTACAGCTGCTGATTGTGTTATTGGCGGAAAATCTGTTGCTTGTAGTACAGAAGAAGCCTTAGCTTGGGACGAAAGTTTTCAAAACAATGCAGATCCATCGGGTCGTGCGGTACTAAGTGTACATAATGAAAGCTACTAGTAATTTCTAGCGAAAGCATTATTTTAGTAGAAACAAAAAATAAAAAGCCGATAATTATTATTATCGGCTTTTTTAATATTTGATATTATACCAATTTGATTAAATTTCTTCCCACCTCAGTGCTATGTCAAAGAAGCTATAACAAATAAAATTTGTACTGGTATAGTCATTCTATATCTAATAAATTTTCGGCGTCATAGTTTTTCAATTGAAAACCGCTTTCAACACGTCAGTGATTATCGAACTCTATTGTTTATTTAATTGATGGAACATCAAGAGCCGAGAAAACCTTTTTACCTGCTACCCAGGTTTGTAATACCTGACTTTGCCAAATTTGGCTTTCAGGCATAGTCAGTAAGTCATCCGCAAGTAAAATAAAATCAGCTTTTTTACCCGCTTCTAAGCTACCTATAAACTTTTCTTGATGCCCAGCATATGCTGCATCAATGGTAAAACTTCTCAATGCTTGAGCACGTGTCATTTTCTGGTCTGCATACCAGCCGCCGACAGGTAAGTCTTTATGATCTTGTCTGGTAATTGAGGCATGTAAACCAAAGAATGGGTTGGGTGATTCTACCGGAAAATCTGAGCCTGCGGCAATAATAGCATTACTATCAAGCAGTTTTCGCCACGCATAAGCACCTAAAATTCGTTTTTCTCCTAGTCGAGTAACAGCCATATTTTTATCACTCGTGGCATGTGTCGCTTGCATCGAAGCAATGACATTAAGTAAAGAAAATCGAGGGATATCTTCTAAACGTAATACTTGAGCATGTTCTATTCTATGGCGTAATGCCTTAGATTTACTTTGCTTAATGGCTCGTTGGTAAAGGTCTAATATTAATTTATTAGCATTGTCACCAATGGCATGAGTATTAACTTGAAAGCCAGCGTTCATAGCAAAATCAATATAGTGTTGTAGTATTTTTTTATCATGCAATAACAAACCTTTGTGGCCTGAATGATCGCTGTAATCATTAATTAATGAAGCTCCCCTACTGCCTAATGCGCCATCTGCTTGAATTTTGACACTGTTAACAGCAAACATGTCATCTTTTGTTCTATAAGGTCCTTGTTCTAATTGTTGCTGCCAATTTGTACTCGGTAAATACAACATGCCATTAATACGAATGGTCATATTTCCTTCACTAGCAAGCATTTTATATAACGCAATATCTTTTTGCTCAATACCAGCATCATGCACACTGGTTAATCCTAAACTTGCCAGTGAGTGCATTGCTCTTTTCAAAGCTATTTTATCTTCTATAGGCGTTGGCTGAGTAATGTTAGCCGTTATCAACGCCATTGCATTATCAATAAAAACGCCAGTAGGCTGACCTTTTTGATCTTTTATGATCTCCCCTCCTGCTGGGGCTTTACTTGTGGCAGTTATACCCGCCAACGCCATTGCTTTAGAATTTGCCCAACCAGCATGACCATCAACTCGTCTGAGCCACACTGGCTTATTCGGAAAAGCTTCATCTAAGCTTTTCGCATTTGGATAGCTGTTATTGGTCCATTGCACCTGATTCCAGCCACGACCAAGAACCCAACTCATTGAGGGATTATCCTTGGCATAAGAGATAGTGCGATTAACGGCATCAAGTTCTGAGAAAGTATTAACCAGATCTACCCGAAGTAAACTGTGTCCATAACCAATAACATGGCCGTGTGCATCAATGAGGCCTGGTAGCATCGTTTGACCTTGGCCATCTATAACTAAGGCATCATTAGGTACTTCAACCACTTCAGCCCGGTGATAAACTCTATCGATAGTGTCATCAGTAAACGAAATAGCAGAAAACTGTGTTAACGATTTATCAAGGAAAGTATAACCATTAATATTCTTTATCAAGGTTGTCTGAGCCATCAGTTGTGTACTAAGTAATAGCAAAGAAATTGTACTAATAAATTTATTTTTTTTCATAGTATTTGTCTTGTTATAGTGTTGTATTATTTGTGTTTTATTATTTTTTTAGCTAATTCATCTTATCATGGAGCTAAAAACATACAAAAATAAAATAGACAGCTCACTACTGTTTGTAAATTGAAACTAAAAGAAATGTTATCTTTGTACATTTCTTGCCTTAACTTCATAGAGTCAGTTAGGGTAAAATAAACGTCTTATTTATATGCTACTGAAACATTTAAAGGTTATCGTGTGACTGAAAAACATCTAATTTGGGATTTACCCTTACGCATTTTTCATTGGAGTTTTGCCCTTACTATTTTGTCGGCATGGTATACCGCTGAGCAAGGCGCTGATCTGGTCGAGATTCACATGCAATTAGGCTTTGTTGCGTTAGCTTTAATAGCATTTCGGATTTTATGGGGCTTAATCGGACCTAAACATGCGCGATTCTCACAGTTTATTCCCTCTCCAAAAGCACTAACATCTTATTTACGAAGTTCAAATACCGCTAAGAGCACAGCTGGTCATAATCCTCTGGGTGCTTTGATGGTAATTTTAATGATATTACTCATATCAGCACAAGCAATCAGTGGCTTATTCATTAATGATGATGTCTTTTCGTCAGGACCCTATTACGGCAGTATAAGTAATGAATTAGAAACGGTTATGAAATTTTTGCATCATAATACTTTTGATTTTATGATTGCCGCCATTGTTTTACATATCGCAGCAATCACTTTTTATTGGCGAGTGAAAAAAGAAAACTTAGTACTACCCATGATCACGGGTAAAAAGACAACTGAGCAAGTAAAACCTTCTGACGCAATTCCACACTCACAGATTATTCTTGCCTGTGTTGTTGCTGTTTGCTGTATCATTTTTGTCTATTGGTTAGTTGTGATCAATGCCCCTGTGATTGAAGAATTTTATTATTAGTACCCATGGCTGGGTCCTACTAATACTTTCCAATTAAAATAACGATTATTAAGAAAGAATTATCAACTGCTTAATAGTTTTTGTTAAGTGGTTATTGATAAATAACCACTTGCTTTCATTAAGCAGTTTGAATGATAGCTCTTATCTGTACTTTAAAAGTAGTGGCGATACTCGAGCTTAAACTCTTGAAAACTATTATTCTCATGAGTATTACTTTCAATACGATGAAAATTAGCAGAAAAACGTAAACTGTCGTTATCAGCAATCTGTACACTTTGCTCAAAGCTCACTCTACTACGCTGTGTTTGATCAAACAAAAATTGATAGTGTTCTGCATCAACTAATAATGTACTTCTTGGCCAGTGATATAGAAAACCTACATGTAAACCGGGTGCTACCGCAGCGTACGTATCAAGCTTGCGATTAAACTCTAGCCTGCCTGTAGCGAATAAAAATACATAACTATTATCTAATGGTTGGTAACTGACACCACCACCACCCGAGCCTTGAGTTACGAGTACTTCTTTATCTTTTGTCCATTGTTGTTCAACGCTAATATTTGCTTTCCAAGACCATGGTGAGAAATAGTTATTCCTTGCAGATAAAGAAACGATATCAAGTAGCTCAGCTTTTTCAAGTTTCACATCTCCGCCTTCGTAAACCCTTACCATTGCGTTAACCATATTCAATGACATACCCGTATAATAACCTGAGATTGGGTCCAACAAATCGTGATAGCTACCTCGGTATTTAATTTCTGCAAAGGATTTATCTAGGTTTTGCCCTAGACTAAAGCCAAGCATAGCAGTTTTATGACCTAAGTCTGGTCTACCTGGCTGTTCAATGGGTATTGTTAATTTTGTTCGGTTTTCATTTAGTCGTCTAAGTAATAAAAAACTTCGGCGTGTTGTTTCCTTAGGTCGACCATTGAATGTATTTTGATAACGTAAGTACCGATAGGCACTATCAACAATACGTTGTTGTTGTTCATTGGTAAGGCTATTAAATTTTTGACTATCTAATACTTCAATTTCCTGAGATAAAGCGAGTGCTAATTCATTCTCTTCAGTAGTTAACATTGCTAATTGTGCTTTTAGTTCCGTTAAAATTGATGGCCTATAGTTAGTTGCTGTTATTAAATCAGCCTCTTGCACTACCCTTACCGTATCTAATGGCATTGCTGTCACCGGAAAATTTTTGGCTAGGTATAATCCAGGTCTTGCTACATCAAGTAGCTCTAACAAACGAAAAGAACAGTTCTCATCAAAAAAGTAATACTCAAAGTTAATGCCTTGTAGCTCCCAAACATGAGCTAACATGGTATCTATTTCTGCTTGGGTTAAATTTAATTCATATTCCCAAAGGTCACGGTTTTCTAAACGGTTATATTCTTTAATTTTTTCAAAATATGGGTTCGCTGAAAAATGCCCAGGATATCCACCTGTTAACCCTTTCGCGGCATATAAAAAACCTGCATCACCTTCTGTTACAGAGGCACCAAAGTTTAATGCGTAAGAAAGATAGGTAGAGCCTTGCTCAACATTATCAGGATCAAAACGAAAAAAAGTATGGCCATACATAGATGAAGGGCTATTTAATTGCGCTGAAGCAAAAACTAGCACCACATTAGTAGTATTTAATTTTTTACGCCAATCTAAGTACTCTTGACAAACAAATGGCTCAACTTCTTTAGTAAGTCCTTCAATATTTTCTAATAAAAATAATGTTCTGGCAGGAAATTTACACTGTATATCGCCTTGAGCTTTTAAGGCCGCTATTGTGGCTACTAATTCATTTTGTGGATTTACTCTGCCATCAGTCGCTAAAAAGAAATTTACATCATCAACATAGCTTTCAAGTTCATCAGCTTCTGTTTGTATATTTATATGTAACAACGCTCGCCATTGTTCTGTTTGCGCCAATTGAGCAATATTTTTAGGCTGTTGTGAGTTGGCTTTGGGGGAGATAAAAAAAATGAGCGCTATAGATAGAAGAACTACTTTAAATTTCATAGGTTATATTTATTAGCAATAAAATTGCAATGAGTGAGCTTAACGGAAGTAATACCAATAAAAAAAGGCTACTTAAAGCAGCCTTTTATCATTGATAACAATTAATGCTAAACAGTATATTTAGCTAAAGTTTCATCATTTTTCATTAAAGAAAACATTGAGCTAACTACATGCTCAGTTGTTGCTTCTTCTGAAGGGAATAATGTATTGAAGTTGTTATGCAATGTAGATTTAAATAAATCACGATCAGCTTCTGAAACACCTAAAGAAACGGCAACTGCAGTTAATGCTTCACCATCACCACGAGCAACATCTTCACTAAACTCGTCCATGATCATACTAACATCAATCATTTCCTTACCACCGTAAGTCAATGTCCCTTTAGTTGAACAACCGTTAGTACCAAATGACATACCAAAGGTATTATTACCTGTTGAGTTATTTGTAGTCGCGGCAAGAACATGGCTTGGAGTACCAGATTGTCCAGCAAAAAGCATATTACCCCAACCACATGATTGGCTACCAGGTGCATCTGCTAGTGCAGAAGTAGATATTAATAATGTTGATGCTATTAAAAGTTTTTTCATAATAAATCCCTATAAAGTTATGTTAAATAATACTTATTTTTAAAATAGAAGCCATTCCAGTCTAATACATCTATTGACTGAATTCTAGAGTTAAGAAAAATATTTACCACAGCTTTTTACACTGAAAAACAAAAGGTCATTTTGGTTTTAATATGAACTGAATAACCCTATAAAATAGGCAATAAAAAAGCCTTATAACTGAGTTAAAGGCTTTAGTAATAGTTATCTTTATTTAATAAATACGCGTGTCATTATTCTTCTTTAAAATCGTCATGACAACCACCACAAGTTTTACCTACACCACCAATAGCTTTTTTAATTTCACTTTCATTATTAGATTTGGCAGCAGCTATTAATTTTGAAGAAGCGATAGTTAATTTATCGATATCTTTACTAAAGTGCTCTGGTTCTTGCCAAATTTTAGCTAATGCTTCTGTTTTTACTTTAAATTTAGAGGTATCTGTACGGGTATAGTCAGCAATCATTAAAGATAATTGATTGATACGTGTCGCATTTTTTTCTACCACTTTTGCATCAAGTGGTATTTTACCTTTCGCCATAGCGCCTAATGGTCCCATGTTACTACCAAGTAACTTAAAAATTGACTGACGTAACTCAGTTGCATAAACAGCATGTTTTTCAGAACTTGCAGGCTGCGCCATACTTGCCGTCGCAACCACTAAACTGGTAGATACTGTTATCGCTAAAATACTTTTTTTCAGGAAACTCATTGATATACTCTCTATTAATAATTATTGTTTTATGCCTTTTGTTCGGCTAGTCTAGCCTAATAGCAATACACAGCAAGTAAGAACTTGTAACAAAACAACAATATGTGAAATAACAATTAAGTACTAGTGGTTAAAGGCTCTTATAAACCATTCACTATTTCTTTCACCAAAGGTGGTCCTTGGTATATAAAGCCAGTATACACTTGCACTAAAGTTGCACCTGCTCGAAGTTTTTCATTCGCATCATCACTTGATGCTATACCACCTACACCGATAATTGGTAACTTATTATCAAGTGCTTCATTAAGAAGTTTAATGACTTGCGTACTTTTATCTTTAACGGGTTGACCACTTAACCCTCCTTGCTCAGTACCAAATTGAAGACCTTCAACGCCTTCTCGACTTAGTGTGGTGTTAGTCGCAATAACGCCATCTATGCCATTATCAATTAAAGATTTAGCAATAGATTTCACCTCATCACCGGTTAAATCGGGTGCGATTTTAACGGTAAGGGGTATATACTTTCCATATTTTTCTGCAAGGATGGTTTGCTCTGCTTTTAACGCTGACAATAGCTCATTTAATGCATCTCCATATTGTAATGAACGCAAGCCAGGCGTATTTGGAGAGGATATATTGACCGTGATGTAAGTAGCTAAATCGTAGACTTTACGCATACAATGCAAATAATCATCTTTAGCATTTTCTTCTGGTGTATCTTTATTCTTACCAATATTAATACCAAGAACACCTTTAAAATTTGCTGCTTGGACTTGTGAGACCAAGTAATCTACGCCTTTATTGTTAAAACCCATACGGTTTATAACGGCATTGGCTGCAGGTAACCTAAAAATACGTGGTTTATCATTACCCGCTTGTGGACGCGGTGTTACTGTACCCACTTCAACAAAACCAAACCCCATCGCCGCAAAAGCATTAATACATTCACCGTTTTTATCAAGGCCTGCAGCTAAACCGACTGGGTTAGGAAAGTTAATCCCCATAACCGTTAATGGTTTGTCTTTCACTTGTTGCTTATAAAAAATATTAAATGGTGATTTCCCCGTGCTTTTTAAACCTTTAATAGTCAACTCATGGATGGTTTCAGCGTCAAACTGAAAAAGTACTTTACGAATGGCTGGATAAAACATAATGCCTCGGCTTAATTGCAAATAATAAAAATAAAAAATCCCCGCGTGGCGAGGATTTTATCAGTTAACCCTAACATTACAATATGCTAGCTTTGATTGACCAAAATAAACTTACTTGATTGTACGTTTGACGTTTATTTAGGTGATACAGGTTGGCAATTTAAGCTTAATAACATTAATTCACGTAACGCTACTGAAAATTTAGCAAAATCATGAGACTGCCCTATTTTAAAGTCAGCTAATATATGCTTCCAGCGCTCAAGCGGCTGTTCATTAGTATCAAGCCACTCGGTAAGCAGCTGTTCTAAATCTGCAAATTGAGCATCACATTGACAACGTAATACAACCGAAGTTAAAGAACGTTGTTGCCAATCTAACTCTTCTCTAAATGATGAACGAGCAAGCGCTTGCCAATGGTTTGCAACAGGTTGGCGAGTAATTTGGTCTAAGAACCAATGTAACTCTAAACGAGCACCAAGTTTAAAGTACAAGCTGGCTGCTTGTTCAACCGTACAATTATTTTCGTGAGCAATTTCAGCAATATCCATGGTCGAGAATAAAGTACTTAATTGAGAAACTCGTTTTGCAATTATTTTAGGAACAGCTGACTCAACTAAATCACTTGCTACACGTTCCATCGCTTCAATTTCTTCACTGATCATAAAGCTTGTTAATTGTTCAGATATAATAGTAAACGTTGGTTGATACAAAGCTATTGATTCTGCAATTGATAGCGATTTATTACGATGACGTAAGAACCAACGAGTTACACGACGAACTGTTCTACGATATTGGTATAACATTTCCGTTTGGATAGCCGTAGATATTTGATTATCCAATACCTCTATTTGACTCCAAAACTCTCCTAGTTCAAATACGGCACAGGCAACAGTATAACAATTAGCAATTTCAGCAACACTTGCACCCGTTTCTTCCTGCATACGGTTGACAAAATTAAACCCCATGTCGTTACCAATTTTATTGGCAAGTTTAGTCGCTATGATTTCTGCACGTAATGGATGCTGTTGCATTTCATTTTGATATTTTTCACGTAACTGTTTAGGGAACGCTTCAATAAGTAAGCTGTTATGGTAAGGATTATCAGTAATTTCGACATGAATTAAATCATCTTTAAGTACCATTTTGCTATAAGCAAGCAACACGGATAATTCTGGACGTGTTAGCCCTTCACCTTGTGCTAACCTATCAGCAATTTCTTCATCATCAGGAATAAACTCTAAGCCGCGATTTAATTTTCCTGCTCTTTCAAGTTCATGGATAAAGCGAACTTGTTCTTTTAACTGATTCACACCACGCATTGCCGTAATAGACAATGAATGGGTTTGGCGATAACAATCATCAATAACAATATCACCTACTTCATCGGTCATATCAGCAAGCAATTTATTGCGTTGCTTAATGGTTAAATCACCATTTTGTACCAGGGTATTTAGTAATATTTTAATGTTCACTTCGTTATCTGAACAATCAACTCCACCAGCGTTATCAACTGCATCAGTGTTAATACGGCCACCATTAGCAGCATATTCAATACGCCCTAATTGAGTTAAACCTAAGTTACCACCCTCGCCAACAACTTTGGCTTGTAAATCAGCACCATTAATACGTAAAGTATCATTAGCTCTGTCACCAACTTCTAAGTGTGTTTCTTGACTTCCTTTAACGTAAGTACCAATACCACCATTCCAAAGTAAGTCAACTTTCATGGTTAGTAATGCTTGCATCAAATCTGTAGGTGCCATGCTCTGCTTTTGTGTGCCAATCATTTTCTTAATTTCAGGAGTAAGTTTGATTGACTTAACATGACGGCTGAAAATGCCACCACCTTTAGAGATGAGTTCTTTGTTGTAATCTTCCCAAGTACAACCGGCTAGGTTAAATAAGCGTTCACGCTCTACATAAGAACTGGCGGCTTCAGGACTTGGGTCAATGAAAATATGCATGTGGTTAAATGCAGCTTGTAAACGAATATGCTTTGATAACAACATACCGTTACCAAACACATCTCCCGCCATATCACCAATAGCAATACAGGTGAAATCAGTACTTTGACAATCAACATCCATTTCTCTGAAGTGGCGCTTAACTGATTCCCATGCCCCTTTCGCTGTAATACCCATAGCTTTATGGTCATAACCAACACTACCACCAGAAGCAAATGCATCACCAAGCCAGAAGTTATATTCATCTGAAATAGCATTAGCTACGTCAGAGAAGGTTGCCGTTCCTTTATCGGCGGCAACAACTAAATATGCATCATCTTCATCCAAACGTACCACATCTTTTGGTGGAACTATTTCACCGCCAACAATATTGTCGGTAATATCGAGTAAGGCACGAATAAAGGTACGATAACACTCTTTACCTGCTTCAAATATTTCTTGACGAGTGCCGTTAGGTAGTTGCTTACAAACAAAACCACCTTTAGCACCGACAGGGACAATAACGCTGTTTTTAACTTGTTGTGCTTTAACTAAGCCAAGTACTTCCGTGCGGAAATCCTCACTTCTATCTGACCAACGTAGACCACCACGAGCGACTTTACCGCCACGTAAATGTACACCTTCAATTTGTGGAGAATAAACAAATATTTCAAATTTAGGTACTGGTTGAGGCATTTCACTTATTTGTTCAGGCAGTATTTTAAATGAAATGTAAGATTTATCACCTTTAACAGGATCTGCTTGAAAATAGTTGGTACGGATAGTGGCATTAATCATTTCAACAAAACGACGAATAATACGGTCATCATCTAAGTTAGCAACATTATCAAGTGAACTTTCAATCTCAACTAATAGTTTATTCGTTGCTTTCTCTTTCGCCGTGGGTGTTGATTTACTTTTTGGATCAAAACGTACGGTAAATAATTTGATCAGTAATTCAGCGATTTCTGGGTAACGCGAAAAAGTATTTTCGATGTAACTTTGACTAAACCGACCAGCAATTTGGCGATCATATTTAGCAAAAGCACGTAAAATAGAAACCGCGCGTCCTTCGATACCAGCACCTAATATAAGACGGTTAAAGCCATCATCTTCTAAATCACCATGCCATACTTTGGCAAAAGCATCTTGGAAAAGTGTTCTAACTTTATAGACATCAAATTTACCTTCACCTGTTAGGTACATTGAAAAATCTAAAATCCAACTTGTGTCATCTTCTGTTGTTCTGATGCCGTAAGGTCTTTCACCGATAACACGTAAACCAAAATTTTCCAACATAGGTAACACATCACTTAAGTGAATGGGTTCGCCTTTATGGAATAATTTTAACTTAACAAAACGGCTATCAGGTTTTTCTTCAAGCGGCTGATAAAAAAGCATTTCTAGTTCATTTTCAGCACTGATACTTTCAAGTTTTTCAATATCTACAATGGCTGATCCTGGTAAAACTTCATCTTTATAAGCTTGTGGAAATTTAACGTACTTACGGCTTAATGCTTTCGCTGCAGCTTCACCGCGATTAGCACCCAAAGCACTGACTAGTTTATCATCCCAGTTACGCGCTGCTTCATTTAAGTTCTTTTCAATTTCTTTCACGTCGATATCTGCTTTCGTTGAGTTCACTCGAACAATGTAATGGGTTCTCGCATGAACCGATTCTGAGAAGAAGGTAGTGAATTCGACTTCTTCATTACTATTAAACACTTCTTGTAATAATTTTTGCGTGTCCATACGTAACTGAGTGTTATAACGTTCTCTTGGAACATAAACCATGCAAGAGTAAAAGCGGTCAAAGGTATCGCGACGAACAAACAACCCGGTAAAATCACGTTCCTGCATCTGTAAGATACCCGTTACATTATGGAGTAACTCATCTACAGAAGACTGTAATATCTCATCTCTTGGATACGTTTCTAATATGTTGATTAACGCTTTATAATTATGAGTTCCTTTTGCAAAAGGAGACGCTTTGCAAACAGCCATTACTTTAGAGCTGATAAAGGGTAAATCTAACGCGCTATTGGTGTAATAAGCAGAGCCGAAAAGCCCGATGAAACGCTCTTCACCAACGACATTGCCTTTATCATCAAAACGTTTGACACCAATATAATCTAACTGAGCGGGACGATGTACACGCGAACTAGAGTTAGTTTTAGTTAAAATAAGGTGATTTTTACCCAGTGCAACTTCTCGACCGTCTTCACTTAAACTTGAAACTAAGCGTGATTTATGACCCTGTGAATTTTTCATTAAACCAAGACTGGATTCAACATTCGCGGCTAATGAGATATCTCCCTTAACCGCTTTAACATCATATGAACGATAGCCCATTAAGGTGAAGTTATTCTCAGAAATCCAATTTAAGAAACTTAAGGTATCTTCTTTATCCGCTTTGGAGCCTGGATATTTACCTTTCTTAACATCACCAATAACCTTGTTTAAACAAGATAACATTGGTTGCCAATCACTGACTGTTAAGTGAATATCTTCTACCACAGAAAGCAAAGTGCTTTTGATCGTGTCTAACTCGTCTTGACTGGATTGACGGTCAATTTCGATTATAAAAACGGTTTCTTCTGAACTTGATTTTATTTTATTATCAACAATCGGTGCTAATTCAGTCACCTCATGCTTTTTATCACGCGTAATTTTAAGCGGAGCATTTAACATTAAATGCGGCGATACACCTAATCGGTTTAAGGCGATACGGATAGAATCTACTAAAAAAGGCATATCCTGAATTATCACTTCAATAATAGTATGACTAGATTTCCAGCCATTTCTACTTACTGAAGGATTAAAAACATGGATAACAGGAGCATCATCTTTATGCTCATTAAGTGAACTCCATAAACTAAGCACCGCACCATACATATCACTTTCATTACGATGATCGAGGTCTAAAGATGACATGTTTCCATAAAGTAACTGGGCAAACTGCTCGACTAAGGGAGCTGTTTTACCATTTACTTTTTGTTGGATAAGTTGTGCAACATTGCTAAGTATAACCGAGGGTGAACCGTTTACTAACGCCATGTATGTTACCTTTTAAAAAGAAAGCTTAAAATAATTGATTTTTGGTTTTGATAAAGCCTATGTCTTCGACCAAAGTAGCCATAAGAATAACCTTTATACTTTATATTTTTATATATTGTCTAACAGAATAGACTATCAACCGAATTTTATGAATAAACTTAGGCTTTTGCGAGTGTTTTTTTGTATTTTAGTTAGTTAATTTTAAAGCCGTGAAGCCGTAAATGAACCGTTTATTTTACAGTAAACTATGTTTATGCAGTTATGATAAATAGATACTGGTTAAACGGCTTTTTTATTGTTTATTTATGCAATATTTCCAGGTGTTTTTTATTTGATTTCTGCAAAAAAAAAGCACTTAATTAAACTGTTATCTGTTTAATTAAGTGCTTATTGTCGTTTAAAGTAAAATTGTAAGTTATGAACGCTGTTCTTTAACAACTTTGTTACTAAATTTCGTTACTAGCAATATTGCCCTATACGCTAAACAAATCAGTACCCTTTCTTATTTTTTATCATGCACTTTATCTGCCCATAAAAAGGCTGACAGTGCAGGTAAAATGATAATAGCGGCCAACATATTTACCAAGAACATAAAGGTGAGTAATATTCCCATATCGACTTGAAACTTCAAATCTGAGAAAAACCAAGTAGACACACCAATAGCTAACGTTAAGCCGGTAATAAGAACGGCACTACCACGCTCTTTTAATGCCTCAAGGTATGCATCATGGACATTCATCCCCTCTTTCAGCTTAGTACTCATGGTAGACAAAATATAGATACCATAATCGACACCAATACCAACACCCAACGCGATAACAGGTAAAGTAGATACGGTTAATCCGATATCAAGTGCAGTCATTAACCACTGAGCTAGCGTCGAAACTACATATAAAGGCAATACAACCACTAACGTTGCTCTGATACTTCTAAAGCTAATTAAGCACAATGCAATTACAGCACCGTAAACATAAAGCATCATAGGTAATTGTGCTTCTGCAACCGCTTCATTCGTTGCTGCCATAACACCGACAGGACCAGAGGCTAGTTTGAATTGAACATGTTCACTGCCCAATTCTTTAGCGGTAGCTTTAACCGCTTCAATGACAGTGTTAATCGTATCTGCTTTATGATCTTCTAAGAATAATATCACTGGCATAACACTACAATCACTATTAAGAAGACCACTAGAAGAGGGTACCCGTGCAATTGACTGTACTAACGTTTGCTGATTACGTGGAATAACTCGCCATTTTGGATTGCCTTCGTTGTAACCCGCATTAACAATTTTAGATATAGAGGATAAACTTACCGCCGATTGCACACCCGCAATATTTTCCATTTGCCATTGAAAGCGGTCTATTGTTGACATGGTATCGTAATAAGTACAGGCATCAGCACTTGTCTCGATAATTACCGACATATAATCAACACTTATTGCATACCTATCAGTAATTAAGAAAGTATCTTGGTTATAACGTGAAGATTCATGTAACGCCGGAGCACCCGCATGCAATTCACCAATTTTCAAACCTTGACCTTGATAAAAGCCAACAACGAATAAAATAGCAGTAAAGAATAGTATTATTCTTGCAGGACCTTTACTGGCGAAACTCGCCATAAATGACCACACAGCACTTTGTTCACTTAACTGCCCAACTTTCGCGCTCACTTTTATTTTGGTAAATGAAAGTAATACCGGCAATAAAATAAGGTTAGTTAAAATAATCATCGCCACACCGATAGAAGCAGTGATAGCAAGCTCTTTAATAATACCAATATCAATAGAGAGTAACGTTAAAAAACCAACCGTATCGGACAGTAATGCTACTCCACCAGGAATTAACAATGCTCGAAAACTTGCTTGGGCTGCTGAAGCAGGTGTTAAACCTGTGGCGACTTTTTTAACTACCGAATTTATCATTTGTACGCCATGGCTCACACCAATAGCAAACACTAAAAAGGGAATTAATATCGACATTGGATCAAGACCGAAACCAAGTGTTGATAACACGCCCATTTGCCAAACAACGGCAACTAAAGAGCAAAGAATTGGCAAAATGGTTAAACGAATTGAATGACTGAAAATGTAGACCATTACTGCAGTAATGGCGATTGCCAGGGCAAAAAATAATACGACTCCTTTAGCACCTTCGGCTACATCGCCGACCATTTTAGCAAAACCAATAATATGTACCGTTATATTATCGTGTTCAAACTCTTGACGAACTTCTTGTTCTAGTTTTTCTGCTATTTCAAGTGTATCTAACTTTTCACCTGTATCAGGGTTAAATTCTAGTAAAGCGGCCTTGACCATGGCACAACTGTAATCATCGGCAACAATGCTGCCGACAATGCCCGCTTTCTCTATATTACTCTTAACAACCCCAAGACCTTTTTCTGATGGTTGAAAATCTGCGGGGATAACAGGGCCACCGGCAAATCCATCTTCAACGACCTCAACAAAACGAGTACTGGGCGAGAACAGTGATTTTACTTGGATCCTATCTACACCAGGAATGAAAAATAACTTGTCGTGCACTCCTTTTAGCGCGTTAAAGAAATCAGCATTAAAAATATCGCCATTGCTATCACAGACAGAGATAAGAATATTATTAGCACCACCAAAATTTGTCCTATGCTTCAGATAGGTTTTCATATAGCTATGGTTTAGCGGTATATTTTTAGTAAACGAAGCATCGAGTCTTATTTGTGTCGCTTGAAAAAGAAAAAAAGCACTCGTGATAATGAATAACATTAGTACAAGGAGTTTATGGCGAAATAGGCCTACTTCAATACGATTAGCCAGAGAAATTTTCATATTAATACATTCCGAACTTTATTAAATTTATATTGTTTTTATGTGTTTTACGTAATTCCCGTTACTTTTTCGGTAAATCAAGCACTTTAATACCGACATCAGAGACTACTAATAACTCTCCTTTAAACCACACACCCGCGATTAACGTTTTCCCATCTTGTTGAGGTCTTTTACTAAAACTTTCACCATCGTCGGTGCTAATAAGCAACATACCATTGTTTCCTAGAATGAAAATACGTTCATCATTAGTAAAAACAATATCATTTAATAATGCAGTGGTATTGGTGGCAACTTCATCCCATTGCAAGCCACTATTGAGGCTACTAAAGACATGACCTCTAAGACCTGCGACTATAACCTTACCCGTTTGTGTTCGCGCCAATGAGAAGAACGAACCTTGATAAAAACCATCATACTGTTGCCAAGTCAGGCCAAAATCATCGCTTTTTGCCAGCAACCCTGCCTCACCTAATAGAAATAAACTAGTACCATCTTGAACTAAGCCATTAAAATGCGGCAAGATAAAGGTTATCTCATCTAGATAAGCAGCTTCATCTTCGGCCTGTAATTCATTAAGGTATTCAACATCATCAGCTAATAAGAGCTCTTGATGAAACTCGTTGTGCCAAGTTCTGCCACCATCATTACTGCGAAAAACCTGTCCATAAGCACCAACAGCGATGCCCTCCTGAGAATTTTTGAAATAAATATCAAATAGTGGTTTTTGCAGTAAAGGTAAGTATTGTTGAACTTGCCAATTCAGCCCACCATCTTGGCTATGTAATATCGTTGCATCATGACCGACAGCCCAACCTAACAGGTCATTTAAAAAAAACACACGGGTTAACGTAACTTGAACTGGCACATTGGCTTGTTGCCAATTTTCACCATCACTAGAGAGTAAAATATGTCCGTGTTGTCCGACCGCTACTAGTTTTTCTTGTCCTATAGGAGAAATATCTAATAACAGTGACTTACTTGCTAATGGTGATTCTATTGCTGGGATTGGGGTAGCAATAGTTAATGCTGTATTATCAGCACAAACAGAGGAAATGGAGATAAAATAAATAACTGCAAAAGCAACTAATAAACGCATAACAACACTCTTTTGATTGTTCTAATGATAAATATAAAACTAAACTAAACTAAATTAAGCTGAATTAACGTAAGCGCTAACTTTAGCACTAAAAAAAACGGCTAACATTTGTCAGCCGTTTCTTTGTTACTGATTATCTACGACCTTCTCGTCTTAGCGCCGCGGGAGTAAAATCTCGCTCATTAAGTTGTTTAGAGAAATCATACATTTTCGCTTCATTATCTAACCCTATAGCTATATAACGACGTGATTGAATATCATGAAACACATCAAGCGTTGACCAAAGCGTTGGTACATCATAATAATTGATAGCATGTGCCACACCAATACGATAAAGCTCATCGCGGTTATCATAAATATCAGTAACGGCTACTTGCCAGCTATCTTCATCAATATAAAAAACGCGTTTTTTGTAAATATGACGAGTATTTTCTTTAAGGTTTGCTTCAACGACCCAAACACGATGTTTTTCATAACGTACTAAGTCTGGGTTAATGTGGCCTGCCTGCAAAATATCTTCATACTTTACTTTATCACTATGAAGTCGATAGTCATTATAAGGGATCAGTAATTCTTGTTTGCCTTTCAAAGTCCAGTTATAACGATTTGGTGCGCCATTATACATATCAAAATCATCTGTGGTTCTTAAACCATCTGACGCTGTACCTGGTGCATCATAAGCAACGTTGGGTGCACGACGAACACGACGCTGACCGGTATTATAAGTCCATGCTTGTCTAGGTGTTTTAATTTGGTCCATCGTTTCATGAACTAATAATGCTGTGCCGGCTAAACGAGCAGGTTCAGTTAATTTTTGTTTGAACTTAAACAAAATATTAGTTTTCTCAAGCTCCTCTGGTGAGGCATCTTTAACACTGTATGGTAAAAGTAATGTTTCATTTAAACCAACATAAGTGAAACTACCTGATGCTGTCGGTGCTGCTTGACCCGCCTGACGAGTTACACTTTCACCTCGATAGCGTAATGTATGATTCCAAATGGCCTCTAGACCATTCGCTGGTATAGGAAAAGGAATCCCCACAGCAGCTTGCTTAATACCATTACCTTCTTTAACTAATTCTGAACGTGTCGCATTATCTTTAACAGCCTGATAAACATGTTCTGGATATGAAGCACTACGACGTGTTTGATAAACATTCATTTTATAGCTATCAGGATAAGTTTCAAATAACTTAATTTGTCCTGGTGTTAATAACGCTTTGTAATCTGCAAGATTACTCGCTGTAACAGTAAATTGAATCTTGTCTGTTGGATAAGGGTCAATATGATGATCGCCTGCAGTATACCCTGCAGGAGGCTTAGTAATACCACCTGTCCACTCAGGAATCGAACCGTCTTTATTACCAGCACGTGTTGCACCTAAAGGGGTTAACTCCGACGACAACGTTGCCGCTTGATCGGCAGGTATTTTAGCTAAAGCACCCGTTGATAAGACCATGGAGATGGTCAATGATAATAATGTGACTTTACTCATGTTAATTCTCATGATTTATGCCTTAATTAAATTGAATAACTTACGCTGAAAGATACATAATCGCGATCTTCCATCTGATTAGTAGTACCTACACCGTCGAAGAAAGTGTTGTAGTTTAAGTCGGCAGACCATTTACTTTGATAGTCAAATTTTAAGCCAAACGACGTTGACTTTCTGCCTTCAATAAACATAAACAATGGATCGGGTGTAATACCACTAACGTCATGTGAAAATACAATACGAGGTGACATATTAATACCAGCAATAACGTTGGTATAATCCATTTTAACAACCGCACGGTAACCCCAAGCAAACTCTGTTGGGAATGGGTTAGTTTCAGTACCGCCCTGCAATACATGCATAAGACCACTGTCGGTGCCACTACGCGCGGTACCTGGCCCATTTAAGCGTAATTCGCTTTGGTCAGGCATATCATTGATATTGATACCACCGACTTCAATTAAACCAACAAATTGACTTGCACCTAAAGTAGGACCAAACAAATGTGTTAACGTTGCTTGTGCTTGTACGGTATCGGATAAAATATAACCTTTTGCAGTTTGGCCTGATTGGTATGGTGTGCCATCAGCTTGAATCATTTGCGAGACACCGTCTAAAGCGGCATATGCTGGGTTACCGGTATTAGCAAGTTGTTGCGGAACCGCAGCAAAAAGCAATTCAACATCATC
>MAAC01017067.1_pt1 | contig 21477 bp, 21 predicted proteins | sample 1115981 | NCBI WGS metagenome assembly MAAC01 (sample SAMN04961126, study PRJNA320927) | seawater metagenome | isolation source: sample BD02T64 sea water enriched with oil for 64 days | place: USA:Gulf of Mexico | collected 2013-07-27
TTGATCGAAGACTTTAAAGGGAAGTCGGAAATAGAGGTAAAAAATTGGGCCGTTAAACAAGCCTACTTGGCTATGGGGAATTTATTGACCGTTTGTGCCTTAGAAGATATTGATGCCTGCCCAATGGAAGGCTTTTCTCCAAAAAGTTATGACGAAGTATTGCAATTAGAATCAAAAGGATTGCAGTCGGTTTTAGTGATGCCTATTGGCCATAGAGCTAAGGATGATGTGTTTGCTGGTTTTAAGAAAGTGAGAAAAGACATGAATGAAATTGTATTCGAATTATAGCAATGTCCTCAATGCTTAAACAGGATTAAATAACTGTTAAGATTCTTGTCTGGCCACTATTAAATGTTAATATTTGTAGAATACCCTATATAAAGATGAAGAATATTGCAATAATCCTTTTGTTTATTTGTGCTGGAAGTCTACAAGCACAAGATGCTAAACTCAATTGGTTGACCGATTTTGAAACTGCTAAAGAAGTTGCAAAAGCACAGGAGAAACCCCTTTTAATGTATTTTACGGGTAGTGATTGGTGTGCCCCTTGCAAACGACTTAAAACCGATTTTTTTAACACCGCGAAGTTTGTAGAGAAATCAAAAGACTTTGTTTTATTAATGGTGGATCTTCCAAGACAAAGTGGTGTCATTTCAAAAAGTCAGAAACGTAAAAATATGTTATTATCTCAAAAATATAATCGAAGAGGATCATACCCTGCTTTGGTAGGCATGAGCTCTGAGGGTGAGATTTTAACTGCCCTTAATGGTTATGATCATAGAAAAGGAACGGAAAGTCATTTTGATTTTTTAGAAGAGATATTGAATAAAAAATAAAGAAAATAAGACTCAAAAAAAAGCGTCAAACATTCGGTTTGACGCTTTTTTTTTGTTAGATATAATTGTAGCTTTGGACTTGAATTTATTAATAAATTTTATAATCTATGCCTGGATTTGAATTGTTTGGAGATGCTGAACGCCGTGAATTGAATGATGTTTTAGATAACGGAGTATTAATGCGTTATGGCTTCGATGGCATGCGTAATGGCCATTGGAAGGCTAAAGAACTGGAAGCTTGTTTACAGGACGAGTTACAAGTAAAACATGCGCAATTGGTCTCTAGTGGAACAGCAGCGGTTTCTATTGCATTGGCATCTGCCGGAATTGGAGCGGGTGATGAAGTGATTATTCCCACCTTTACTTTTGTAGCTAGTTTTGAAGCAATAATGATGCTTGGCGCGATTCCGGTATTGGTGGAAATTGATGATACGCTAACTTTAGATCCTCAGGCCGTAAAAAAGGCGATTACTCCAAAAACAAAAGCAATAATGCCAGTACATATGTGTGGCAGTATGGCAAATTTAGATGCGCTTCTTGAGATTTGTAAATCTCATAATTTAGTACTGATTGAGGATTCTTCTCAGGCAACAGGTGCAAGTTATAAAGGGAAACCTGTAGGTAGTATTGGTGACTTGGGTTGTTTGTCTTTGGACTATGTCAAAATCATTACCTGTGGTGAAGGTGGTGCGGTATTGACAAATAATGAAAACTATTATAGAAATGCAGACCATTATAGTGATCATGGGCATGACCATGTAGGCAACGATAGAGGGGCAGAAACACATCCGTTTTTAGGTTATAATTTTAGAATTTCTGAGCTTCATGCTGCGGTTGGTTTGGCACAGTTAAAACGATTGAAGGAGTTTGTAGCTATTCAGAAAAAAAACTATGACGTCCTGAGAGAGGCATTATCTCATATTCCTGAAGTTACTTTTAGAACGGTTCCAGAAGGCGGGGAGGAGAGTTATTCATTTTTGAGCTTCTATTTACCCGATCTTGGTATCACGCGTAAAGTCGCAGCGGCATTTAAAGAAGAAGGCGTAGATGCCTGTTTTCATTATTACGATAATGGCTGGCACTATATTAGAGAATGGCAACACCTTAAGGATTTAAAAACTCTATATCCGTTATCGAAAGAGGTTAAAGAGGGTATGGCTTATTTAAACGACAAATCGTTTCCGCAGTCCGATCATTTTATAGGACGTAACCTGTCCTGCTTAATAAAATTATCATGGACAGAAACTGAGGTTCAAGAGAGAGCCGCTAAAATGGTGAATTGTATTAAAGGCGTCTTAGGTTAATAACTGACGTAATCAATAATCTCTAAGCCATAACCAATAATTCCAACACGTTTAGTTTGTGCGCTATTCGATATTAAGCGTAGCTTATGAATATTTAAATCGTGAAGAATTTGAGCGCCAATACCAAAATCTTTAGTATCTATATCTATTCTTGGGGCTTTTACAACTTCATTTTCCACCTGACTATCTTTGAGTTCAGCGAGACGTTTTAATATGTTCGTGGATTGATTTGGCTGATTTACAAAGAGTACGGCACCTTGACCTTCTTCATTAATCACCTTGAACATATCGTCTAACTTTTTATCAGCATTGTTGGTTAATGTCCCTAAAATATCATTATTAACGAGCTTAGAATTGATTCTTGTCAATACTTGGTCGCCAGGACCCCAAACGCCTTTAGTAAGTGCAATATGTACTTGGTCGTTTGTGGTTTGTTGATAAGCTCTAAGTCTGAAACTACCAAATCGGGTTTCTATTTGAAAATCTTCTTTCTTTTCTATCAGTGAATCGTGCTCCATTCTATAAGCAACTAAATCTTCAATAGAAATGATTTTTAAATCGAATTTTTTAGCAACATCCATTAACTGAGGCAGTCTTGCCATCGTGCCATCGTCATTTAATATTTCGACTAAAATTCCAGCGGGACTAAAACCTGCTAATCGAGCCAAATCAACCGCAGCTTCTGTATGACCAGTTCTACGTAACACACCACCATTCTTAGCACGTAAAGGGAAAATATGCCCAGGGCGACCTAGATCGTGAGGCTTCGTATCCTCATCAACTAACGCTTTTATGGTTTTTGATCGATCATGGACTGAAATACCAGTAGTACAACCATTGCCAATTAAATCTACAGATACCGTAAACGGCGTGTGATGAAGCACTGTGTTGTTTTTTACCATCAATTCCAAACTCAGTTCCGTACATCTATCTTCTGTAAGTGGGGCACAAATAAGTCCACGACCATTTGTAGCCATAAAATTTATCATCTCTGGAGTCACTTTTTCTGCTGCAGCAATAAAGTCGCCTTCATTTTCACGATTCTCATCATCAACAACAATAATCACTTTACCGAGACGAATGTCGTTAATCGCATCCTCGATAGTATTCAATTTTGTTGTTATAGTTGTATTAAGAGTTGTCATACCTGTAAAATTATGGGTGCAAAGATATTGCATATTTTAAGACCTATCTAATTTGTTTGAGGTCTTCTTTCATTTTTTTGTCGAATAATAAACGGTATAGAAAATATAAAGGAATACCTAATAATACCAAGAGGATAATATTTGATTGTTTATTTTGCCCGAGTAGTTTATTGAATTTGGATTGATTTATATGAGCCTTTACAAGAGCGATTAAGAAAAGGAGTAAAGCAATACCACCAAGCACCATTAATGTTGGCCCCAAATTAGGAAATCCATTATTATTTATAATCGCACCACCAATACCAAGAATTACATAAATGAAATAGAGTACCAATGCCATTTTAGAATTTTCATCATAAGCCGTTTTAAAGCGGATTCCGTTTTCGTAATTTTCATTGTTTAAATTCCCACCGAAGCGAAGCTCTTCTTCTGTAATACCACGATCATTTAAAAATTGTAATGCGGTATTTCTAAAGCTTTCATCAATATCATACTGTCGGTAGTTTTTAACAATATCGATCAGTTTATCGTCTGAATAACTTTGTAATGAGCTAAATTCTTCACTATTTATATTTAAAAAGATGTCCCTATTTAATGAAGTTGCAATGGTTTTTCGGGTTAAAATGTTTTTTAAAGGCACTAAAATACTGTCCAGATCTACCAAGCTTCTATCTTTGGTTGCTCTGCTCGTTAAGTAAACACTTAGTGGCAGCATAATTAGGGTGGACAACCAGGTTGCTAAAATGGGATTTATACTATTGTCTTCGGCACTGTTTTTTGCAAATATGCCTATAAAATGATAGGTTAAAAACAAGACTATAGCGATCACAATTGGCAAGCCAATACCGCCTTTACGAATCAACGCTCCTAATGGTGCTCCAATAAAAAACAAGATGATACAAGCAAAACCAAGGGCAAACTTTTCATAAAAAGAAATGATATGTTTGTTTAAGATTTTCTCACTTCCAGCAAACTTTCTTTTATTGGTATTAATTATTTGTTTGGTGCTTTTTATAGAATTCATAGCCAATTCTAAAATTTGAATTTTCTTTTTAGTATCGAATAAATCAAGAATGTCATCACCGCCATAAACCGTGTCAACTTCTTTAGGATTCATATTACTATTCAAAGTTGGTGCAGTAGTCCTAGTATACATTGCAAAAGCCAAATCGTCATAACTTTTTTGCTTCTTTAGAACCAAAGAATCAATGGTATAATCTAAATCTTTAACATTGAGCATGGTAAATTTTGTAGAAAAAGACTCATCGTCAAAATCGACATTATCAATTTGACCTAGATCAATATTTAAGGTGTATTTCTCAAAGCTGCTTTTTACATTTGGTTTATTCCGTGTTTTTTTCTGGTAATCTTTTGGCTGTAAATCCTCATGATAATTTCCGTCAAATAAAACGAGTTCCATAAGATCTGTTTCTTCACTGCTTTTGAGCTCTCCTGTTTTAGATATAATTACCGTATAATTACCATCGGAAGCTTTTGCCTTTTTGTGAATTCTTACATCCTTTAAATACTGTCCACGATCACCACTTTTGTCACCAACATAAATATTTATGAGATCTCCAATTTGATTAAATTGCCCCTTAGCAATGATCATTGCCGGTTTTTTCTTGGCTATATTTTTACGGAGATTATAAAAACTAAACTCTGCTGATGGCATGACATTATTGGCAAAGAAAAAGGTAGTAATTGCAAGACCAACAATAAAAATACTTAAACTACGCATGGCGCGCTGTAATGAAATTCCTGTTGATTTCATTGCAGCAAACTCATAGTTTTCGGCAAATTGTCCAAAAACCATAATAGAGGCTAATAAAATAGTTAAGGGTAAAACCAACACGACCATCCTTGGTGTGACATACAATAAAAACTTGGCAATAATATCTATTTCCAAATCTTTACCAGCGAGTTCACTAATATATAGCCATACCGATTGTAAAATAAAAATCAGCATGAGAATAATAAACACGCTGAGGAAAGTTTTTAAATACGTAACGAGTATATATCGATCTAATATTTTCAAGAGAATGCCTAGTCTATGTTATTGATGTAATAATCTTTGTATTTCTTCTTGTCAAAAGTAAACAAGGATTTTGATAAAGGGGCATTTGTTTTAAAAGAATTAACGGTTAATGTTGTTCTGGTATTGTTAATTCCTATTTCAATAAGGTTATAAATATGTTTTGTCTTTATGTCAATACCCAATAGTACCTCTTTTATTTCAGCTTTTGAATCGATTGGAATAAGTTTCACGATTTGTATTTTTCTGCCTTTTATATTTTGAACAATGTCTAAACTATAGTTATAACCATCTTCATAAAATGATAACATCTTACTTGGTGTGATTGTGTTTTCGTCTGTTGTGTTTTCAGATGAAATAGTAACTTCTTCGTCTTCAGGACTAATACTATAAAGGGTTTTTCCATCAAAAACACGAGTTACTCCTAAGATGTTTAACACATATTTATCACCTTGCATTACAACATCACCGCGGGTTTCTTGTCTAATATTTTCTTCTGTATTTTGTAATACATATTTAAAATCAATTGAAATATTATCGTATGATTTTGCTTTAGCAGTGACTTCGTCCAGCAAATGCTTCGCTCCACTTGCATCTTGTGCAAATGTTGAGATGCAAAAAAATAATAGTATTGCTGTAATTATATGTTTCATTTCTTTATCCTATTGTGTTGTAGTCGGGTCCTTTTGTTAACAATGAGTTGAAATTTCATGAGTTTTGTTTTATTCAACGCACTATTTTAATTCTGCAAAGGTCTTAACTTTTTTTTTAATTATTGATTTTCATTTGCTAATAATTGATCGAGAGCAACTAAATCTGTCACTAATACCTGTCTGGCTTTACTACCTTCGAAGTGTCCTACAATACCAGCAGCTTCCAATTGATCAATTAAACGTCCGGCTCTATTGTAACCTAGTTTTAGTTTCCGCTGTAATAAAGAAGCTGAGCCTTGTTGGGCAGTCACAATTATTTCTGCAGCATCTCTAAACAGTTTATCTCTTTCGGAGATATTTATATCAAGACTTGTGCCACTTTCTTCGCCAACATATTCAGGAAGTAAATGAGCATCTGGATATGCTTTTTGGGAACCAATAAATTCTGTGATACGTTCAACCTCCGGGGTATCTACAAAAGCACATTGAATCCTCACCATATCGTTACCTTGGGTATACAACATATCACCACGACCAATAAGTTGATCGGCGCCAGAGCCATCTAAAATGGTTCTTGAATCTATTTTTGAAGTCACTCTAAAAGCAATTCTTGCCGGGAAATTTGCTTTAATAATACCCGTAATTACATTTACCGAAGGCCGTTGAGTTGCAATGATTAAATGAATACCAATGGCACGTGCTAATTGGGCTAAACGAGCAATAGGCGTTTCAACTTCTTTTCCTGCCGTCATTATTAAATCGGCAAACTCATCAACAACAAGTACGATATATGGTAAAAATTGATGCCCGTCATTTGGATTTAATTTACGGGATTTAAATTTTTCGTTGTATTCTTTAATGTTTCTGCAAAATGCGTTTTTTAGCATTTCATAACGATTATCCATTTCAATACACAATGAGTTTAGTGTATTAATAACTTTAGTATTATCGGTAATAATCGCTTCTTCACTATCTGGAAGTTTTGCCAAATAGTGCCGTTCAATTTTATTAAATAGGGTTAATTCTACTTTTTTAGGATCAACTAATACAAATTTAACCTCTGCAGGGTGTTTTTTGTATAGTAATGAGGTCAATACAGCATTTAAACCAACCGATTTACCTTGACCTGTAGCTCCAGCCATTAGCAAGTGTGGCATTTTGGCTAAATCAACAACGAAGGTTTCATTGCTAATTGTTTTCCCAAGGGCGATTGGGAGCTCCATTTCTGATTTTTGAAATTTCTGAGCCGCAATAACCGAATGCATTGAGACAATCGTTGACTTTTTATTTGGAACTTCAATACCAATTGTACCACGCCCCGGAATAGGAGCAATGATACGAATCCCTAAAGCCGATAATGATAATGCGATATCATCTTCAAGATTTTTAATTTTAGAAATTCTTACCCCGGCTTCAGGAACAATTTCATAAAGTGTAACTGTAGGCCCTATGGTTGCTTTAATACTTGCAATTCCAATTTTATAATTGCTAAGTGTACTTACAATTTTATTCTTATTCTCTTCGAGCTCTTCTTGGTTTATAGTGATGTTTTCACTAGTGTATTTTTTTAGTAAATCTAGCGGTGGGAATTGGTAATTTCCAAGCTCAAGTGTAGGGTCGAAACGTCCAAAATCTTCAACAAGTTTATCTGCAAGATTATCGGTTTCCGATTTTTCATTAGTCACCTTTTCTACCTTCATCTTAACGACTTCTTCCTTAATAGGTGGCGTTACAATGGTTTCTGTCGCAATAGTTTCTTCTACTTGAGGGATCTCTACTTCAAGTTTACGCTCTATAGGTTCAACTTTTTTATCCTTTTCAAGTTTCGAATGATGGGTTATTGTAGGTTCGATATCATCCAATGGAATTTCGAATGCCGATTTGATTTCATCAGCTTCAGCCGATAGATTGTTATCTACAGGAATAAAATCACTGCTCACATCCTCCTTAAATTCGGTTTTAAGATTTTGTCTTGCAGATTTAAATAGTTGTCCAAAGTGCTGTGGTGTTATTTTGAATCGAATTGCCAAATAAGCAATAAGACAAAACAATAGCAACAATGCGGTTCCAATTTTACCGATATAATCTTGAAAGAAATCGTTCATTTCAAAACCAATAGTTCCCCCTAAAAGTGGATTGCTTTTCGCAAGAAAACCGAAAAGAATAGAGGTCCAGATAATAATTAATGTTCCCCAAATCCAATGACTGCGAAGTTTAACTATGCTAATATTTAATAAAACATAAATACCCGAAATAAAAATAAGTCCTGAAAAAATAAACGAAGCAATACCAAAGCCTTTATATATAAATAAGTCACTCACCCAAGCGCCAAATTTACTCAACCAGTTTTCAGTTTCAACCGTTCTTGAGCTGAATTCAGTTAATGTGCTTTGGTCAATTTGACCTGTAAAAAAGAATGATAAAAATGCAATAAAAAGTAATATACCAAGTATTAAAAGTAAACTCCCAAAAATTAATTTTTGCTGATTTGACAAAGCAAAGCTTGGCTTTTTAAATTTTGATTTACGTTTTTTTTTGGTCGGTTTTTTTTTTGCCATTTAAGCGTAGTTACAGTGAAACAAAAATACAAATTACAAACGTTTATTCTAAGGGTATTATTATTTAAAATATCTTAGGTAAATAAATAATTAGCCCCACACTACATGCTGCTAACGATGCAATAAAAACAGCACCAGCCGCGACATCCTTTAAAAAACCAATTTTTGTATGATGCTCTGGATGAATAAAGTCGGCGATAGCCTCAATAGCTGTATTTAGCCCTTCAATGCTCATTACAATGCCAAGAGCTAGAATTTGAATCATCCATTCAGTGGTTGAAATATTAAAATAGAATCCAGCAGCAGTTATTAAAATAGCAATTACAAATTGAATTTTAATACTGGCCTCTGTTTTTAAAAGTAACCAAGCACCTGTGAAGGCATATCGTATACTTTTAAGACGATTAATTACAAAATTTTCCTTTTTAGGCATTTGAAAGAGCTTCTAATGCTGCTTTATAATTTGGTTCCTCAACCACTTCAGAAACTTGTTCTGTATGTATCACCGTGGCATTTTCATCTAAAACGATAATGCAGCGTGATAATAATCCTTTAACAGGACCATTTGCAAACAATAGATTATAATCTCTGCCAAAACTTCCAGATCTGAAATCGGAAAGCATTTCAACATTTTCTATGCCTTCAGCACCACAAAACCGACTTTGAGCAAAAGGTAAATCCTTAGAAATACATAGGACTTTTGTGTTTTCTAAACTACTTGCTTCTTTATTAAATTTTCTAACAGATTCGGCGCAAGTGCCTGTATCTATGCTATGAAATATGTTTAATATCAATCTTTGCCCTTTATAATCACCTAAGTTCGCATCGGATAAATTTAATTTAGCCAATTCAAAATTTGGAGCTTTACTTCCAACTTCTGGAAGGTTTCCTATAGTGTTAATGGGGTTTCCTTTTAAAGTTACATTTGCCATTTTGTTTGATTTATTTATTGCACTTAAAAATATGAATAATTAGTTTGTTAATTAAAGGAATTCTTGAGTTTTTTAATCGCATTGAATTTCCCTATGGTCCTCCTTCGAGGATCTTCTGTTTCAAAAGATTTAGTTCATAAAAAAACCCCTTCTGTTTCGAAGAGGTTTTATAGATTTTAAATCTCTGATATTAGTGATTCGCCAAATACTCAGCAACACTAGCGCGATTTTCACTTAAAGCATCTTTTCCTTTTTGCCAATTTGCAGGACATACTTCTCCATTTTGTTGGAAATGTGTATAAGCATCGACCATTCTCAAATATTCATCAGTATTTCTTCCTACTGGTTCAACATTCACACTTTCATGAAATACAGTTCCTTCTTCATCAATTAAATACGTAGCTCTCCAAGTTACGTAAGGACCATCCATTGTAAAGACTTCAGTGTCTTCATCATAATGTTGGTCACCAGTTTGAAGAATACCCAATTGATTAGATAAGTTTCTGTTGGTATCTGCCAATAAAGGATATGTAATCCCTTGTATCCCACCTTGATTTTTTGGCGTGTTTAGCCAAGCAGCATGAACTTCAGCAGTATCTACAGACGCTCCAATTACTATTGTGTTTTTATCGTTAAATGCCGCTTGTGCTTCTTGGAATGCAAAAAGCTCCGTTGGACATACATAAGTAAAGTCTTTTGGGTACCAAAATAAAACTACTTTTTTGTTGTTTTTTCTAGCTTCCTCAAGGACATTAACTTTAAAAGTTTGTCCATTTGTATCCATCGCATCTACATTCAAATCTGGAAATTTTTTTCCTACTAATGACATTGTATATTTTTTTAAGTTATTAATTTTCTAATGCAAATATACGCATCAATTAAAAGAGATGGTAGCATTACAATTTAATTTGTTTATGAAACTATAGGCGCTTCTAATTTTCCTTGAAGTTGTTTTATTTTTATATTCAATGCCGCAAATAAAAGTGTTGTAAAAGGACTTAACCAATTGAATATGGCATAAAGAAAATATTCGCCAACACCAACACCTAAAACCTGACTTTGATAAGCACCACAAGTATTCCAAGGAATTAGAACAGAAGTCACCGTTCCTGAATCTTCCAAAGTCCGACTTAAATTTTCTGGTGCTAATCCTTTATCCTCAAAAGCTTTTTTAAACATTTTACCAGGAATAACAATAGCCAAGTATTGATCGGATGCGATGGCATTTAATCCTAAACAGCTAATAACTGTACTTGCAAAAAGTCCAAATACCGTCGTTGCAAACGATAATAAACCTCTGGTAATTCGAGCTAATGCTCCAATAGCATCCATAACACCACCAAATACCATGGCACAAACAACTAAGAAGATTGTCCATAACATGCCTTTCATTCCTCCAGCAGTAAATAAATCATTCAATTTTTCATTCTCAGTTACAATTTCAGTATCAATAAAAATAGCATTGAATATGGATTTAACCCCCGATGTTGAAATACTGTTTAAAATTTCCGTTTGAAAAATAAAAGCAAAAATAGCAGCTAATGCTACCCCTGTGCCTAATGCAATTAATGGTTTTGTTTTTAATAAGATTAATGCGATAACTACTCCAGGTACTAAAAATAACCATGGACTTATATGAAAGGTGTTGTTAATGGTTTCGAGCAAGCCACTAATATCGGCATTACCCGTAGTTTCAATATTTAAGCTAATAAGAATAAAAACAATCAATGTTATTATAATTGTTGGAACTGTTGTAATGGACATGTATCTAATATGCGTAAACAAATCGGTTCCAGCCATAGCCGGTGCTAGATTTGTTGTATCACTCAAAGGTGACATTTTATCTCCGAAATAGGCTCCAGAGATCACCGCTCCAGCGATCATTCCTGTTGGAATCCCGAGCGCACTACCAATACCAACTAAGGCAATACCTACCGTTGCTGAAGTGGTCCAAGAACTTCCTGTCGCAATCGAAATAACTGCTGCTATAATTACCGAAGCAGGTAAAAATATTTCAGGACTTAATACTTGAAGGCCATAATAGACCATTGCTGGAATGACGCCACTTACTAACCAGGTTCCTGCTAAGGCACCTACCAAAAGTAAGATCATAATGGGAATAAATATACTTTTCAAATTATCCCAAATCTCTATGACCATTAATTTAATTGATACTTTGTTATAAAGACCAACAACTGCTGAAATTCCGCCGGCAATTAACAAGATGAAGTGATTTGAATATGCGCCCATTGCCTCACCATCAGCATAAAATATATTGTACGCAAGCATCCCCATTAAAATAACAACAGGAATTAAAGCTTCCCAAATGTTTAATTCCTTGTTTTCTATAATTCGTTGTTCGTCAATTTTAATCTCAGAAATATTCTTTTCGTCTTGCATTGTTTCAAATTTATTCATGTAATGTTACAATTTTCATAGATGCTGTGCAAATGAAATTTGTTATGTACATTTGTTTCCAACTGTTTATGGATTCATTAACTCAAATTGTACTAGGAGCCGCCTGTGGAGAGCTTACTCTAGGAAAAAAAATTGGTAACAAAGCTTTGCTATTTGGAGCTATAGGTGGTACAATCCCAGATCTTGATGTGTTTATTGGTGCTTGGTTGTACAACAATAAGATTGATGCTATGGCATTTCATAGGGGCTTTATGCATTCTATTATATTTGCAATATTGGCAGCATTATTAATAGGTATTTTATTTCACTGGTTTTACAATAGAGGAAACCGTTTAGATACAACGACCCAGAAGGATTGGATTTGGTTATTCTTCCTTTCAATATTCACCCATCCTATTTTAGATAGTTTTACACCTTATGGGACGCAATTATTTTTGCCGTTCTCTAACTATCGTGTTGCCTTTAATAATATCTCTGTCGTCGACCCATTATATACTATACCATTTCTAATTTGTTTGATTATTGCAATGTTTTTTAAACGAAACAGTTCCAAACGGAAACTTTTTACGCGAATAGGATTGTATCTCAGTTCCTTTTATATGTTGCTAACCTTGGCTAATAAATTTTATATTAATCGGGTTTATAAAAAATCATTAAAGGAAAAAGGAGTTGTTTATCAACGATTTCAAACCCAACCAACGGTGTTTAATAATCTGCTCTGGTATGGTATCGCCGAGGCTGAAGACCATTACTATATCGGGTTATATTCAATATTAGATAGGGCTTCAGGAATTACAAATTGGCAAAAATTGCCTAAAAACCATCATCTGGCACCCGATAACAATAAGGACATTCAAACCTTGGTTTGGTTTAGTAGTGGCTACTATAATTTAATTCCTCAAGAAGAAGCAAATACATTTAGATATAATGATTTGAGATATCCGCTACTAAACGAAAATGATCCAAACTCCTCAATATTTAGTTTTACCATAAAAAAAGAGGGAGAACGTTGGAATGCTCTCCCTTTTGATGGTAAACCTCCATCGAGTGAAGATTTAAAAGTTTTTTGGAAACGTATTAAAGGGAATTAAACGAGTTCTAACTCTAAAATGTCAAGTTCCATCATACATGCTTTCATCATTTGATAGGTACGTTCAATATCGTCATCCAATCCAATAGAGAAACGAATTAAACCATCTGTCAATCCCATTTCCGCTTGTTCATCTTCTGGAATTTCTGATGATGTTGACGTTCCTGGGGCACTAAATAATGTTTTGTAAAAGCCCAAGCTTACCGCTAAATAGCCCAAGTTTTTTTCTTGCATCAGTTCCATTAAAGCATTGGCTTTATCTAAAGAACCAACATCGATGCTAAGCCAGGATATACTGTTTTTAATCCATCAGCTTCAAATTTATTTGCTAAAAATGTAGCATTTTTACTGTGCTGCTTCATTCTAATGTGTAAAGTTCTCATGTTCTTTAAAATTGAAGAAGAACGTAAACTATCCATTGAAGCACCTAATAACATACTCGCGCCATCAATCACACTTTTTAACGAGTTTACAAATTCTGCAGTACCACAAACAACACCACCCATAGTATCTGAAGAGCCATTGATAAATTTTGTCAAACTGTGAATCACAACATCTGCACCTAATTGTACAGGCGAAATGGATAAAGGTGAAAAGGTATTATCTACAACTAATTTTAAGTTGTGCTTTTTTGCTAAAGCTGCTAATCCTCTGATATCTGCCACTTCTAAAAGCGGGTTACTCACCGACTCACAGTATAATACTTTAGTGTTTTTATTGATTGCTGCCTCAACAACATCAAGTTTTGTAATATCGACAAAAGAGGTTTCAATATTTAAACGTGGTGTGAAGTTCTTTAAAAAAGCATAAGTACCACCATATATAGTTCGACTAGATACAATATGATCTCCTGCGCCACATAATTGTAATAGTGTTGGTGTAATAGCACCCATTCCTGAACCAGCAACATTAGCTGTTTCAGTACCTTCCATTGCAGCCAGTGCTTCGCCTAAATATAAATTTGAAGGAGAAGTATGGCGAGAGTATAAATAACAACCATCGGCATTACCTTCAAAAGTATCGAACATTGTTTTTGCCGATAGAAAAGTATAGGTAGAAGAATCAGATATTGAAGGGTTTACACCTCCGAATTCACCAAAGTATTGTAAATCTTGGATGTTATTTGCGGGTTTAAAGGCCATGATACAGACTGTTTTATAGTTATTTATTTGGACAAAATTGCAATTAATTAGATTAATAATCAATAGAATGAACTGATTTTAGAAAATAAATCTATAGAAATACGTTTATATTGTTTAATTTTAACTAACTTTAATATTCAATTTATAAAATCTGAAAAATTTTCAATCATGGGATTTGATACTATAGACAAAAATTTATTGGAACTGCTGCAAAATGATAGTAAGCAAACGAATAAGGAATTATCAAATAAATTAATTTTATCGATTACAGCAGTTTATGAACGGATTAAGAAACTGGAAAAAGCTGGGGTTATCGAAAAATATGTAGCGCTTGTCAATAAAGAGAAAGTTCAAAAGGACTTTGTGGTATTCTGTCAAATTAAGTTGGTGAAACACAGTCAGGATTATGTTGTAAAATTCGAAAAAGAGGTGAGAAACCTGGATGAAGTTGTGGAGTGTTATCATATTAGTGGCGATTATGATTACCTCCTCAAAGTTTTGGTTGAAGATATGCAGGCCTTTAGAAAATTTATGGTAGAAAAACTAACAACTATTGATCATATTGGCAGTACACATAGTACTTTTATGATTAACGAGGTAAAGCATACAACAGCTATTTCAATTTAATTATATTCTGAATTCAATACCTTAAAATATGAGATCCATCAAATATAAGTTAGGTGAATTTTTCATCATCTTTATTGTATTACCAATTGTATTTGTAATACAGTTTCCCATCTGGATTAAAATGATAATTGGGCTAAGTGGTTTCTTATATATCATTTATGTATTGTTAAAAATAGAAAAGAATAGGTTTAAAGTAGGGCCTTCCCTCAATTGGCCAATATTTTGGAAACGAACAGGGGTCACCTTTGTTTTTATTGCTGTAATCACAACTATTTTTGTGTGGATCACAGATAAAGAAGCGCTTTTTAGTGTGATGATCAATAAACCTAAACTCTGGATCTTAATTTTGTTTTTCTATAGTATTTTCTCAGTCTATCCGCAAGAGCTAATCTATAGAACTTTCTTTTTTCAAAGGTATCATGGCTTTTTTAAGAACACCAATATTTTAATATTTATCAATGCTATTGTATTTTCTCTAGGACATATTTTTTTTAGAAATAGCTTGGTATTGGTGTTGACCTTTATAGGCGGGTTGATATTTGCAATCTCCTTTAACAAAACAAGGTCTACGCTGCTAGTAACCATAGAACATGCTATTTATGGATGTTGGTTATTTACCGTGGGTATGGGAAGCATGCTTGGGTTTCCTTCATAAATTTTGAGTTGAGATTTTACGCGCTTACTTTTTAAAGAGGTGTTCTAACCAGAGGCCAATTGTGGCATAGGTGTTTTGTTTGTTTTGACCCTTTTCACGTAATTTTTTTATGGCATCTTCATTATATATTTGTCCATGTGCCAGGAGCCATTTTGGTTGTTTAAGCGTTTGTAAATTTTCCAATGGATTGTCTTCCAGGATTATTAATTCTGCTTGAGAACCTACAGCGATTATCCCTAAATCTGATCTGTTTAAAACATTGGCGGCATTGTAGGTGGCCGATTGTAATATTTGAAAAGAGGAGAGACCTGCGTCTTTTAGTAATATTATTTCTTCTAAAACTGTAGCGCCTGGTATTATGAGATTTGGACCTGTATCTGTTCCAAAAAGAATTTTTACTTCTTCTTGAGCTAAGATTTGTGTAAAGTCCTGCATGGCTTTGTATTTTGTTTTACAATAGTCGACATACTTCGGTCCTGCTTCTAAATAATCCTTCAATTGCTTCTTGCCTATAAAAGAGATGATTGGATTTAAGTGCTCACTTTCAAGTCCGTCATAATAAGTTTGTCCTTCTACAACTGTTTTGTAAATTCTATGGAATGCCGCCAAATTAATAACAACCGCTTTACCTGAAATTTTTAATTTTTTTGCAATTCCCCTCATTTTAGAGGCACTATAATCTTCGCCAAGAAGGTAGTAGAGTTCTTCAATATGTTCAATGGAAACAATTTCAGAGGATAATATCCCGTCAAGACTAATTGATGGTGGATGTCCAGCGATGTCCATGTTATTTTTTTGTGCAGCACTTTCAATAGCTTTTAGTTGCAATGAATCTATGCCATTATATATTTTTACAAAATCATAGCCGGCATTTGCATAGTCTTCCACAGCCTTTTCTGCTTCAGAGGCAGTGTCAATATTTTTATGGAACGGTCCTGTATCTTCTCCACTGTTCAAGGTTGGGGTGGCAGTAATTAATCGACTGCCTGCAATTTCATTAGCCTCCCATTGCTGTTTCCATCGCAAATGCATAGGGAAACCCATCATGTTTCTTACAGTGGTCACACCATATGACAGGTATTGTGTTAGATCGGTACGATCAAATATATGGGCATGCATGTCTATAAGCCCTGGTACTAGGTATTTACCATGTGTGTTAATAGGTGTATATCCTTTTATTAGAGGAAGACTGTCTGGAGTGATATTAACAATTTTTCCTAGATTTATATATACATTCTTATTGTATATCACCTCGCTGGTATCCATAGCAACAATATGTACATTCTGGAGCACCATTTTGGATTGCTCTGCTCCAGGAGAGGTTATAGGTGAACTGGTTTTACTTTTACCATAAGGAATAGAGATTGCCAATATTAGCATTAAAAGGAGTACTAAGGCTAGTATGCTTAGGATGATTTTTTTTAAAATTTTAACCGCACGTTTCATTGATTTGATTTTTTGATTGTATATGAAAGCTCAAATAACAGTAATATTTGAGTTTCAGAAGTTCGGAAACATGTATTCAAACCAAATTTTGATATAAAAGTACAGTTGTGCGGTGTGAAGTATTGAAATTATCCGTTTAAGATTTACTTTGCTTTTTATACTCAGAAGGCGTAAGACCAGTTGTTTGTTTAAAAATAGTATTGAATGAAGATTTAGAACTAAAGCCAATATCATACATGACCTCTAATATGGTTTCTTTAGGATCTACGGGATTGATAAAACGCTCTTTTGCTTGTTCTATTCTATAATGATTAATGAAGCCCATAAAATTCTGATTGAAATAATTATTTATCAAATAGGAGAGGCGTCTTACCGGAATTTCCAATTCAATGGCAAGATTATGCAATGAAATATCAGAGTTAGTATAGGGTTTGTGTGTTTCAAAATACTGCTTGATATGAGCTAACTCAGTTTGTACATCTTCAAGAGTCTCTATGTTTTCTTTCAAAGAGTCTGATATAATAGCGCTATCCGTTTCAGATATTCCAAGAAAAAGCTGTGGCTGTTTAAGGCCCTTATAGAAAATCCAGTTTACTAAAAAAAGTAGTGTGAGGTGAGTAATGGATATGTCAAAGGGGAGATATAATGGGAAAACAAACTGATTGATAATATCTAGTAATAATGCAATTGTGAAAATAATCATAGTCCATTGCAGCCATTTTAAATTTTTTCGAGAAAACGATGATTGCGTTTGCAGAACTATTTTTCGATAAACTATCAGTTGTTTTATTGCAAGAACTACATAAATGCCCAGACTTAAATAAAGTAAAGATCCAATTTTTAAACACAAAGGATAGCCCATGAATGGGCTAATAAAAATTATTATACTGGGAATGAAATGATATAAATATGCTGGTTTGAATTTAAAGTAATCAAAAATTAAAGAGTTTGAATAAAGATATAGCAATGGCCCATAAGCAAAGCCAAACACACATAAATAGGCATTGGTGTTTAGGGTGCTTAAGTCGAATTCGTCAATAATAAATAATGAAAATTGAGACGCTAATACTAATAAAAAAACAGCCAATAAAACATTACTTACTTTTTTTTCTCCCTTATGAGAAAATAATACAAAAGCGAATAATACGCTCTGAAAAATGATTATTAAAGAAATTAGATTCGTAATACTGATCGTCATAAATATATTTTAACTAACCTGATTACAGGTGTTTTCCAAAGTTAATTTTTTGTTTTTGGTGAGTGGTAAATTTAAAAGCTAAAATACCGCTATCGTTTTAAAGTTTAACATAATGACATGTTAAACACTTATCCTATATATTTATTTCTTTTTAACTTAAGCAAAATACTAAACCATGAAACGAAATAAGTTTTTAAGATCCGTAGGCGTAGGGGCTTTAATAATTCCAGCTATCCCTTTATTTTCATTTGTAAAACAAGAAGAAGAGGTCATGCAATTAGACAAAAAATTGGTTCAAGAGTTTGTTGGTAAATCACATAGTGATATGGATAAGGTTAAAGAACTTCTCGAAGAACATCCAACCTTACTCAATGCTGCCCACGACTGGAAATTAGGCGATTTTGAAACAGGATTAGGTGCAGCAAGTCATGTGGGTTATAAAGCGCTAGTGAGTTATTTTTTGGAACATGGCGCTCAGGCAAATATATTTACGGCGGCGTTGTTTGGTAGGATGGATATTATTAAGCCAATGCTAGATTTTTCACCAAACCTTATCCATGCTAAAGGGCCACATGGGTTTACCTTATTGCATCATGCCGAAAAAGGGAAAGATGAGGCTCTAGAGGTTAAAGATTATTTAAAGTCGTTAGGCGCTAAGAAAACAAAGATCGCTTTATACTAATACCAACGCTTCTTTTTCTTTTTTGAAGCTTCCTATTTTCGGCCTTTACGATGTTTGCTGCCTTTCTTTTTATGAACACTTGGCAAGTTTCTAAATTTCTATGCTTCTTATAGGTGTTGTGATATGCTGTCCACAACATTAATGTGACTTTTTTGATTAAAGTGTGTCTTAATTTATACAACTGTTTTAAATGTATGAGTTATGAGAACAATATACCCTATCACAAAGAGTAGCATACTAATGGCATGTCTTTTATTATTTACCTGCACAAATGAACCTGTAGAAGTAGAAAACGAATTGGTTTTGGATTCAGAAATTGAGCAGGATGATGGTCTAAGTTCTGTGCCTTTAGAAGAATCTTTAGATTTTTTTAAATCTTTGAATACAACTAGAGTGGGTCTGACAACTAACTCTTTTAATTTGAATATTGATCTTAATTCATTAGAACAAGTTCCAATTAGCAATACAGATGCTAAATTAAATATAGCTAAAGCAACTACTAAATTTAATAATATAGAAACCAGTGTCCTTCAAATAAATATTGATGGACAGGTGCAGACCGTTTTATTTAATGTTATACCAAAAGATGCTCCACAATCTAGAACTGAAAGAAACGCTATTTCAGGCTATAATTTTACAGGAAATATCGTGATAACAAATATATCTGGTATTGTTTTAAATAATTACGCATACAATTCAGGAAATCTTTTGGGTGAAATTAATCTTAATTCATATAATCCTGATCCAGTACCATGTTGGGGTATTGGCTGTGGTATAGATTTAGAAGAAGTAGTTATAACAGCCCCCACAGTCAGTCCTTATTACTATGCGTACACTAATCATTACTTAATTAGTAATGTATACCAATGGAATAGGTCTCTTAATAATTATAGTACTATGGGAACGGCGTATGCAAATTATTATAGGCAATTGGCTATAGATGAATTTGAAGAGAATATAGATGAGACTAATCTTAAGCCATGCTTGAAGAATATTTTGAAGGTCCTTAAAAATATACAGAATGGACCAGGCAATATGGTTGCTAAATTTTCAGGCAATTTCCCTGGATATAATTGGGTTACAAAATCAGGTTCGCTATCAGGACAAACGGCGAGTACTAATTCCCCATCTACATATAATGCGAATTCGGGTATAATTACTACTTTTGATACTCAAGCTTGGACAAATGCAACCGATTTATCTTGGGCCAGAACTATTCTTCATGAATCAATTCATGCATTTTTGGCATCTTATTATAAAATTAATAGGCCAAACTGGATAGCTACGTATCCTCAAATGGTGCAAGATTGGGGATCTATACAAAACTGGAACGGTGTTCATCACGAAGAAATTGCGAGAAGTTTAGTATCTGCTGTTGCATTGGCTTTAGAAGACTATGGAAAGATGATGGGATATAACTTAAGCGCCCAATTTTATGAGGATATGGCATGGGGTGGGCTGCAGAACACATCGACATTTAAAGCACTTTCAGCTAGTGATCAGAAAAGAATTTTGGATACTATTGCAACTGAATTAACTGGAAGTGATACTAACTCAAATATCAAAACGCAAAAAGGCAGAAATGCTGGCTGTTAAAACTATTGTACTATGAAAAATTCAAATTCGAAATTAATAATTCTTGTATCCATGATTATAGGAATTGGTTGTTCTTCGATTAAGAATAAACTAATCCCTACAGATAACAAAGGTGGGTATAAAATAACCATTGAAAACAATTTAAATATTGATCCAACCGAGATTCATTTTGTTGGAAAAGTATTCGATGTTTCAAATAGAGAACCAATAGCGAATGCAGAGTTAGTTATAGGCTGTCTAAAAATTAAAACGAATTTAAATGGTGAGTATTCTTTTAAGATTATAAAATCAGATACTGAAATTACCTATATAAAAGGAATATCTGTAGGATACAAAACAATTGAAACAATTTTTTTAAATCTTAAGAATAATAATTTTGTCAAAATTGATTTTTATTTAACGGAAGATGATAGGCCATTTATAAATTGTGAAGGCATAAATTAATGAAATTAAAAATAGTAGAATAATTATAAGAAACAGGCTTTTCATAATTATCTGACCTACATTGAGTCTTTATTACTATAGGGATACTGATTATTCATCTCGAAATAATCATACAGACTGTAATTAACTATGAAACCCTTCATTAAAAAAATCGGATATTTATTACCCCTCGTGATTATTACACTTGTTATAATTTATCATAATAATCTTGATAAATTAATTTTTAAGGAAAATGTATATATCCTGTTTAATGCAGATAATGACTCTAATCAATTATTAGATTGGTCAAAATTCGATACGTTATTTCCTAAATCTTTTGATCCGCAAAGAGTAATAGTAAATATTAATGAACTTTCTAAATTGGATAAGGAGCAACGATCAATATATGATAGTATTGAAAATAACTTCTACCAATATCCACGGAAAATCATTGATATAAAGGAAGAAACTAAGACATATAGTATTGCTGTATTATCAGAAATCACAATCCAATTCAATGTTAGAGATACTAGACGTATAAAATTTGATGACTTGAACTCCTATAATTTCTTGGGATTGGATTCTATATTTCAATTAATACCAGAAATGAATTATTTATTAGGCTTAAAAAAAATCACACCTCTAAATTTGATAATATACGGTTCAATATCATTGAAATTGATGAGAAGCATAAAACGGCCACACTATGTATTGTTGAGCCTATAATCATTGAAAAT
>MAAC01012018.1_pt1 | contig 21464 bp, 20 predicted proteins | sample 1115981 | NCBI WGS metagenome assembly MAAC01 (sample SAMN04961126, study PRJNA320927) | seawater metagenome | isolation source: sample BD02T64 sea water enriched with oil for 64 days | place: USA:Gulf of Mexico | collected 2013-07-27
CTTGAAGAATACTTCGGTAGATCTGGTTTTACTTGATATGAATTTTCAACGAGACACCACGTCAGGCGAAGAAGGTTTACAACTGGTAGAGGCGATTAAAAAGTTGGATGAAAATCTGCCTATTATTGTCATGACTGGCTGGGCTACCATTGACATAGCGGTTGATGCTATGCGTTCAGGGGCGAAAGATTTCATTCAAAAACCTTGGAATAATGAACGCATTATCAGCGCCATTAAAACCCAAATCAAGTTGGCAAAAATAGACAGAAAGCTACTGCGTTTAAGCCAAGAAAATAAATTACTGAGCGCACAATCCTTCCCAGAATCCAAAGATCAAATCATTGCCCAGTCACCTGCTATGCAGCAATTGATGTCAACACTGAGTGATTTAGCAAGAAGTGATATGAGCATTTTACTTACTGGCGATAATGGCACAGGTAAAAGCATGTTAGCGTCATATGTACATAAGCTATCTGCTCGTGCTAAAAATTCTTTTGTTCCCGTTAATATGGGTGCTATTCCAGAAAGCCTATTTGAAAGTGAAATGTTTGGTCACGTTAAAGGCGCATTTACTGACGCCAAAGAAAGTAGAGTAGGTCGTTTTGAAATGGCAGAGCAAGGCACCTTGTTTTTAGATGAACTTGCCAATATTCCCATGGCACAACAAGCAAAACTACTGCGAGTATTAGAAGAGAAAAAGTATGAAGTTGTTGGTAGTAGTAAATCTCAAACAGCTGATGTTCGCATTGTATCGGCAACCAATTGCGATTTACAAAAAGCCATTAGTGAACAACAATTTAGACAAGATTTATTTTATCGCCTTAATACTATTCAACTGCGCGTGCCTTCTTTAAATGAGCGCATTGAAGATATAGAACCATTAGCTCAACATTTTTTACACGTCTTTAGTCTTAAATATAACCTGCCAATACCGCAGTTATCTGACGATGCAGTAATTCAACTTCAGCAATACAGTTGGCCAGGCAATATTCGCGAACTTAGCCATTTAATGGAGAGGTTATTATTCACCTGCAAAAAACCAAGCATTACTGTTCGAGATTTATTATTGCAAGAAACTGTAAAAAGTGCAGAATCTATTGAAGATGTTGCGCTTTCTATGGAAGATATTGAACAACGAGTTCTGATCAATCGATTAAAACATCATCTGGGTAATGCCACTGAAACAGCTAAATCGTTAGGGTTAAGTCGAAGTGGCTTTTATCGACGCATGAGTAAATATGGCTTGGATTAATACTAGCATTAATAAGATAAAATCAATTTTTGACGCCTCAAAGCGTCTCCAGAATAAAGGCAATCATACCTTTTTGGCACTCATTATCTGTGTGCCTTGTTTATTGCTGTCAGCCGTTTCATTAATTGTTGCTGGCGTTTCGACTTACTTAGTTGCCTTTGTAATGATTGTTTTATCCATATTAATCCTCTTCGTGGTGATGATTGGCAAGCAACAGTCTGAACAACAAATTAGAACGTTATCCAATATAATCGAGTCGATGATTGATGGTGATTATACTTTACGAGGTCGTTTACAACATAATCAAGCCTTTCAAGAGTTGCTTGAATTGGTCAATAACTTAGCTGAAACGCTATCGCAACATAAACTTGAAGCAAAAGAGAGCCGGCTATTACTTGAAAAAATAATGCAACAAATGGATGCCATGGTACTTGCCGTAGATGAGCAAGGTTTCATTGTTATGGCAAATGACTCGGCGAAAAAATTACTGCTTGGCAATATCCAAGACCAAGGTGCTTTACAGACAATACAGTTAACCGACTTTGAATTGGGAAAAACCATCAGTAAAGCCAAAGCGGGTATTATCGAGTTTTCTCACCAACAACTTAGTGGAGAACACTTCCTTTTTAAAGAATCCTTTTTGAGCGACGGTCAACAACACTCATTATTTTTAATCACCAATGCGGAACGGTTGTTATTAGAAAAAGAACGAAAAGCATGGCAAAGTATTTTAAGAGTATTAAGTCATGAAATGAATAATTCATTAACACCTATTGCCAGTATCAGTCAGGCGATAGAAAAAAAACTTCAAGATGATAATAAACCATTAAATAGAAGTTCTTTAGCTGAAGGTGTTAGCATTATCAAAGAACGAGCCGACTCTTTGAGTGCTTTTATCGCCAGTTATAGCCAACTTTCGCACTTACCTCAACCCAATAAAAGTAAATTTGAACTCAATGCTTTGGTTATACTGCAAGCAAAATTGTTTCCTGACTGTCAATTACAATTGACCGATGATGCCACTGCGACTATTGATACGCTGGTTACTGCTGATAAAAGTCAGTTAGAACAAGTTATTATCAATGTTTTAAAAAATGCGCGCGAAGCCATGTTGGATCTTTGTGATAAAATTTTTGAAGTTAGTTATCTGCGAGATGAAAAATATTTACATCTGATCATTGAGGATCAGGGAATGGGCATTACGAATAAAGAGAATTTATTTGTGCCTTTTTATAGCACCAAACCGCAAGGTAGTGGCATTGGTTTAACACTTTGTCGACAAATCATGTTTAATCATGATGGATTAATTAAATTATCCAATAGAACCGCTGTGAAAGGAGCACAAGCTGTTATTTCTCTGCCCTTGAACTAAAATATTACTTCTTGGTTAGTGATTGCGGTGACGACGACACCTAAGTAAATAAGCGTCATGCAGTTTTATTCTGCACATAAATAAGCAAAACTATCGTGGTTTATATTGATATCATATAGTGATAGTTAACAGCCCTATAAGTAGATTAACTAAGTATTATGATGAATGAAGCCGAACATTCGTTATAATGACGCTTGTTCGAGAAAAAATTAGAAACCAGTCCGAGTAGTATGGCATGCAGATATTAGAAAAAGATTATCAAATAAACAGTGTCCGTAAGGCTATTGATGCAGGGGGGAACTCCATTATTGCGCTACCTACAGGTGGCGGTAAGAGTATCTGCATACTTAAATTATGCCAAGCAATGCCTGACAAGAAAGTTGTGATAAGTCTACGTAATGCAGCATTGGTTCCTCAATTATTAAACACGCTTATGGTTAATGGCCTCTCTGTTAGTGTTGTTAAGTCAGGCTATAAGTATGTAGCTGGCGGTGATGTGACTTTAGTGATGGAGCAGTCATATGGCAGAAGGAAACACTTAAATATAAAGTGTGATGTACTGTTACGTGATGAATATCATGTCGGGTGCATGGGCGGTGTTTATATTGCTATGCGTGAAGAGCTAGCTCCTGAGTTAATTATAGGTCTTACAGCCACCCCAATTGATAGGTTAGGCGTCTATATTGATCAGTCGATGAAGCTGATTGAAGAGACGACTACTAAGCAGCTGATTGAATTGGGTGAATTAGCCAAACCTGTTTACAAAGTACCTAGGTTATCTCAAGAGATAGATTATAGTGCAGTTAAAATGTACAGAGGTGACTTTAGTGTTTCTGGTTTAGACCTTATATTACTGGAGCATTGCTCATTAGTGGCACAACAGACACTTGATGATGCACTTTCTCAGGGACGCAAGGTTATGCTGTTTGCTAACTCCATCAACCACGTCGAGTCGCTATCTGAGGCCTTTCATGTACTGGGTGTTAAACACGAGCGTGTTCACTCGAAACGCTCGACTGATGAGAATGATGAAAGCATACGTAGGTACAAGTCAAACGAGGTTAGGCTAATCATCAATATGTCTATGCTTACCATTGGATTTGATGACCCTACGACTGATTGTGTTGTTTTGGCTCGACCTACCAAGATATTGAGATTGTATTTGCAGATTATCGGCAGGTGTTTACGCGCGTCAAAGGGGAAAACTGATGCGTTAATATTAGATTTAGCTCAATGTATTTCTACGCATGGTTTCGCTGAGGACTATAGAGATTTCACCCGTAAAACGGCTAAGTCTGCGGCTATAATGTCTGAGAGATTGAGCGTGACCAACATTGGTCAGTTTGTCGATGGAGAGTTCAGTTTTGATGAGTCAATAGAACGCAAGGTTATTAAAAAGAAACCATCTAGACCTCGTAAAAAACCTCTACCTAGGTTAGTTGTTAACAAGGAACTTGTTGATAGAACTGCCAGCAAAAGGGCTGAAGCGTTACTCAGACTTAATCCTAAAATGGAAAAGCTCGTCAGCACTATCGAATTGGTTAATAGCGTTTATGAACAGGAAGACGAAAGTAGTAAGATGCTTGATGAGGTAAGTATGGTTAAGATAGTTGCGCTGATAGGGTTCGCTTACAGTGATTCATTAGTGGATAGTTGCACAACGTTAGTTGAAGGGTTACATGATCAAAACAAATCAATTCGAGGTTTATTGCTTAGAGTTAGCAATTTAATAACAGTAATAACTAAGCAAGATTTGGCTACCAAGGCATAAAATAAAGAAAGAAATAAATAGGGTCAGAGTAAATTAAAAGTAATTTTACTCTGACCAATATTTTCATTCTGAACACAATTTCATCCCCGTAAGGACAAGAAAGATACCCCCACAATGTGAAACCGAAATCTCTACCCAGTAACCTAAATGTGAATCAGACTAGCCTTTCAAGACTAGTCGATGTTTACCAGTTAAGAATCTTATTGTAAGTGAGATTCAGCACTTTGTAATCAATTTGGCTGTATACTCTTAGAAAAAATAAAGGAAATTATGGATTTAAATACTTGGGCTATTTTTGCCATCACTATTGCTGTGGTTATTGCTATTCCTGGCCCGTTAACCTTACTGATGATCAATAGTACTGTTAATTATGGCATGAGAAAATCAATACCAATTATTTTAGGTGGCAGTTTTGCTTCTGCAATTCTAATTACCGTTTCCGCTTTAGGATTAGGTGCGGTTATTGCTGCTTCTGAAAGCTTCTTTAATTTTATAAAATATCTAGGTGCAGCATATTTGATATACCTTGGGGTAAGTTTATGGTTTTGTAAAAAAACAGAAAAACTTGAACAAATACCAGCTCAACAAGACGGGTTTGAATCGTCAGCAATCACTGAGAAAAGAACTAATAGAAACTTGTTATTTAAAAGCTTTATGCTGGGGATCACTAATCCCAAAGATATTATGTTTTTTGTCGCTTTTTTACCGCAATTTATTAACACCAAAAGTAGTTATACAGAGCAATTGTTTGTGATTGTAGTAACGTGGTTATGTGTTGATTTTTTATGTAAAACTTCTTACGGCATGTTAGCAAAAATGGTTGCAAATCGTCTACACAGTGTCAACCAAAGTAACTTGCTTGATAGAATTTCAGCTGTTATTTTTGTCGCTGCTGGCTTAGCCGCATCTGTTTAACTAACGCTGATTTACATAGAGAATAGTTGAGGTGACCATTATGACCTCAATGTTAATGTCACTAACACAATGCCATGATCGGTACTTTCGCCATCGCGCTCAAAAATAGGATTAATTAAATGCCTATCGTAAGTATCATAAGCGCTGACTTGATAAAGGCTGTCGTGATAACTGGCATCAAATTCACATGACAATAGAATATAATCGAGTACAGAGCTACCAGCACCAAAATAATGTGTAGGGGTAGGTGACTCTTTTATCTCTCGATTTGTTTCATTCGACACAGCCACTTGAAATAAATCCCAGGCGTCTTGTAAACAATATTTAGCAAGATAGGCATCACGATCAATGCGCGATACAAACCGTAAGGTGTTTGTGAGTAAATGGCTTAAAACACCATCTGCTAAGGTATTATTAAAGTCACCCATTAAGACCATGGGGTGACCACTAGCTTCACGCCGCTTTATCATATCAATCATTAATAACGCCGCTTCACTGCCACGTTGTATGGTTGATCCCCAACCACCAGCCACTTGCGCTTTTAGGTTTTCAATAATCGTTTTCTCTGGTGAGTGGTTTTTATCTTGTTCGTCGAGCTCTATCATTGAGCGTTTCGATTTAAAATGCACAACATAACAATCACAATTACCTATATGGGGGGCGTCAACCGTTGCTCTTATTACTTTTCGCCTAAAAGAGAAATCATTGGCTAAACCTAATGTTTGTGCAAGTTCAATATTTGGTTTTACAGCCTCTACCTCAATAATTGGATAACGTGACGCAATGGCGACAACAGGGCTTCGATAAATGAATTCATCAATGACATGGGGTTGATCAACCACCTCAAAATAAGCATAGCCCTGCGCGATGACTAATTCTTTTAACGACTCAGCACTAAACACTTCTTGAAAACCTATAATGTCAGGCTGATATTCAGATAAATACTCAGCAATCCACTTTTGTTTTTTTACCCATTGCTCTGCACTATAAATACGCTCGAATTCATAGAAAGCATTGGGCGGTTCAAGGTAATTAAACAAATTGAACGTAGCAATTTTAAGTTGAGTATTTGCTACTGATACCGCTTCAGAGGAAAGAGTTTGATCTGTTTCTTTATTATCTCTGTGGTTGATGATGTTAACTCAAGCTAATTCATGTAAATGATGAGGAATAATTATACCTCATCATTTATAAAAGTTATCAAATTAATAACCCGTAACATTAATTCGCCCTCCACTAAATACATAGGAGCGGCTTTATATCGTTCACTCCTAATATTGCTGTAGTACTAACGCTATCAATGGATAGTTTAGCTTCTATTGCTCGTTCTATTGCTCGTTCTATTGCGGATGCTTAAGGTGCTACTGTGATTTTTTTCAAAAATTATAGTTGGCTTTTGTTTATGACCGTTTTATTCAAACAAACATATTTTGTTTTTATCTAAATCTCTAACGTATGCCGAAAATCTTCCAGAGCGGATGCTTGGCTTTCCTTCATCAAATCCACCAATTTCTAATGCTTTATTATACAATCGTTCTACCTCAGATGCAGAACCAAGATTAAATCCAACCATTGAACCATTGCCCACTGTTGCTTCTTTACCATCAAATGGCTCTGCTAATGCGAACATAAAGTCGTTTCCTTCCCATAACGTCATTCGACCACCGTCGAGTAATTTGTTCATGTTACAACCTTCAAATAATTCATCATAAAACCGAATTGCTGATTGCATATTATTTGTGCCTAAAACGAAGTAATTCATTTTCATGGTGCGTTTCCTTATAAAATTTGTTTAAAACTTTGCTCGTTTTGAATGTTTATCTTATGTTTACTATTCAGCATTGTAAATTACAGGCATTTGGGTTTTCCATTTATTCCATACTTCATGGTTACTAATTAACTGTGACATGAAATGGGCAACGTTAATTCTACTGGTTTTACCTGAATCGAAAATGGCACTACGAATAGGGGAAACATGCACATCATATTCAGTAACAGATAGTTCATTGGTTAAAGCATCGGGGCGAACAGATACCCATTCAAGAGTGTTTTGGCTCTCGCCATAAGAGGACTGTAAATATTTTGCTGCTGCTTCGTTGTCCGCGTGCGGCGGTAATAAAAATCGTATCAAACCTATAACAAGTACTTCTGCCATGCTGATCTTTTCACTTGCCTGTGAATTTTTGTTACCCGTGGTATTCATTAAAATAAACTTAACTGGTGTGTTTGGTATGGTTGATTTGTTTGCTTCAATTGACTGACATAAACGTTTAACTGAGTCTGTTACTAAACGCCGTGGGTGACCATACATTCCCTTAAGGTTTAAGTTGTGGCCTAGACATGAAACTACCGCATTACAACCTTGAACATGAGAGTTTAATTCAACATCTGTCATATTCAATACGCTTGATTCAGTGATCGTTAACTGTTTGTTTTTTTGTGTTAGCTCGGGTAAGTTATCTGTTGATCGTACAATTATTCTTACTGTTTCTCCTTGTGCAAGTAACTGTTCTACTAATAAGCGACCGGTTGCGCCATTTGCGCCAACAACAAGTGTTGTCATCGTGTATCTCCGTTTAAAAATTCATTAGTTGCAACTTTACCTATACATTTATGGAATATATACTGTGTTTTTTACATTATCAGTATACGTATTTGTATGACCTGGAAATCGGTAAATTTTGATTGGAACCATATTCGTGCTTTTTTGGTCACGGCTGAAGAGGGGACACTTTCGGCTGCAGCCAAAGCACTAAACTTAACGCAGCCAACGTTAAGCCGACAAGTTTGTGCCCTTGAAGCTGAGTTGAAAATCACATTATTTGAAAGAGTTGGACAACGGTTAGTGCTAACAGACAGCGGTTTGGAGTTATTAGAACATGCTCGTGCAATGGGTGATGCAGCACTAGATTTTTCATTAAGCGCCACAGGACAATCTCAACAAATAGAAGGCTCTGTCATTATTTCTGCGGACGAATTAACCGCTGCTTTCCTATTGCCTAAAATAATTGCTAAATTAAGACGAGAAGAGCCTCGCATTGATATTGAGGTGGTGGTTACTAATGAAACTAGCGACCTAAAACGACGTGAAGCTGATATTGCTATTCGTAACTTTCATCCAAAGCAAAACGATTTGATCGCTAAAAAATTGGGTGATGAAGTTATTTGGCTTTACGCTACGCCACAATATTTGGATACGCTGCCTTCTATAACTGACTTTTCTGAGCTTGAAGAGATACAAATTATCGGGTTTGATCGTAATAACTCAGTGACTGATGTCCTTAATCAACAGGGTTGGAAACTATCTAAACAGAACTTTTCACTTATTACCTCATTTCAATTATTACAACTGGCGTTATGTAAAGAAGGACAAGGTGTCATTTTCTTTCCCCAAAGAATGGGGGATCATGAACCAACGTTAGTTCGTGCATTTGAACATATGGGGCCAGTTATGAAATTACCTGTTTGGTTGGTATGTCATCAAGAGCTACGAACTAGCCTACGGTTAAGGCGTGTTTTTGATTTCATTTCCACAGAAATGAGTAATAATTTTATTTAAATCTATGAAGTTAACTTCACATAATAAAGTAAAGGTAATGGGTGCAATGGGCGTTAATCAAAGTCAATTGAAGAGCAATTATGACGAGCAAGGATACTTTGTCATTAGAGATTTTTTTAATGCAGCTGAAATTTCACTACTTAGAAAAGTTATATTAAAATTTCATGGGTTATGGAAGCAAGCCAACGCAAAATTTTATCAAGAAGAAGCTTTCAATTCTTCTTTAATAACGGGAAGTGAGTACTTAGACTTTGATGAGCGATTGAAGCTTTTTAACTTCATCAGTTCAAAAAAAATAATGAATATTATCGAATCGTTGATACCGGTTAACCCCGCTTTTATGAATACCCAACTATTTTTCAACCCTGTTAACCCTAATTTAAAAGATTTTTGGCATCGAGACTGTCAGTACGATTTTGACGTTGAGGATCAAAAACAAGTCATTTTTGAAACTCAAGTAGTACACCTTAGAATTCCTTTATTTGATGAACGTGGCATGGAACTAGTGCCAGGAACGCATAAGCGCTGGGATAGTGAAGAAGAATTTGATGTGCGACAAGAAGAAAAGGGGAGAGTGAGTAGTGAAAGTCTCTCTACGGGGAAAAAAATTAAGTTAGCCGCCGGCGATTTGTTAGTTTTTTCTGCAGATATGATCCACCGAGGTCTATACGGGTTGGATCGGTTAGCGTTGGATATGTTAGTTTTTGATTCGGCGGGCGATTATGTTGACTATGTTGATGACGATTGTTTGCCGGATACGTCAATGCTAGATAAAATTGATGATCCCAGGTTATTTATGAATACGATCCACTTAAAGTCAAAGGGGTGATTTTTAATTAATAATAAATCTGCTATTTTAAACAGAAGTATTGTCATTAATTCAGGTATATTTTCTGATCTAACTGCTTGAATGTATATAAATAGAGTTATGGTTGCACTATGTCAAATACAGAAATACAAGATACAAGGCTAAACGCTGTGAATGAAAAAGAAGCGCCACAAACTAGATGCAGTAATTGTCAGGCAATTATTGCAGGGCCCTATTGTGGTCAATGTGGTCAAAATTCTGAATCGAGTATCAAATATTTTTGGACTGTTATTTTACACTTGCTCGATGATGTTTTTAGTTTCGATTCTCGTGCCAGTCGTACTATTTGGCCTTTATTAACTCGACCAGGCTTCCTCACAAATGAATATATACTAGGGCGCAGGGTACATTATGTGCCGCCACTAAGGCTGTATTTATTTATCAGTATTGTTTTTTTTATCACGCTAAAATTTTTTGCTGCCAGTGAAAATAATGGTATCAGCATTAACAATAGTGAAGAAGTGCTGACACAAGTAACCAATCACATTTCTGAATTAGAACACCAATATAAGGTGATGATCAATCAAGAAAATCAAGAAAATCAGCTTCAGGCAATACAGCTAGCTAAGCAAAATCTAGATACATTCAAAACATATCAAAAAGATTTGTCTGATCCAAAGAATAAACTGTTAAAAGCTATTACCTCTGAACTGGTTACACTGGAATTTAGAAAACTTGAATCAAATCAGCCTTTAACCGATGAGCAACAAAAACAATACACAAAGTTAATCGAGCAAATTGTAAAAGTGAGAAAAGGTGAAAAGATTAATTTACTGAGTATAGGTAATAGCAGTGATGGAACCATATCGTTAAGTTTTTTATCCGCAGAAAAAAATCTAATACTTAATAACTTTGCAATCAAGTTAGAAGAAAAAGCGTCTAAGGCTGTACAGGAGGGGACTGGACCCTTGATACAGCTAGTGATCAGTAAACTGCCACAATTATTGTTTGTGCTATTACCCTTGTTTGCAGCAATACTTAAAATTATGTACTTGTTTAGCAATCGATTTTATATGGAGCATTTAACAGTTGCACTACACAGCCACAGCTTTGTGTTTTTTAGTATTTTACAGCTTGAAATTATTGATATGGTGCAGGATACACTCCTCAAAACTTCACCAGGGCTAGATTCTACGCTTAATGTTGCCTCTATTATTCTTTTGATATGGATGCCTATTTATTTATTCATCATGCAAAAGCGGGTTTATAAACAAGGCTACGTGATGACCATCATTAAATACTTTATTGTAGGTATGGCCTACTCGGCTTTAATTAGTATCACCGCCATGGCCGCCTTTGTTTGGGGATTAGCAGAATTATAAATTTATTGCTCTGTGCTGGATAGTTTGGCCTTGTGGAATGTAAGGGGAGAGCGTGCCCTGATCTTTTTAATCGATGTTAGATGTTCTTCAATGATTTCCCACAATGGGGTGTTTACAACGGCTTTTTGTCCAAGTCAGTACAAACTTAAAAGCGGGTATACAACATACCAAGTGAAATAAGTGTTCAATTAATTACTTCACTTGGGACTATAACGATGGAATATTATAATTCTTTGCTTATATCCCATAAATAATCTTGATGACTAGTGCAAATTTCATTAAATTCGGTACTGTGTTTATTCTTTTTACTAAAAAGTGTATCAAGAATACTCTTTTGGGCTTTTAATAAATCGGCATAGTTATCTGCGGTTGCCGTTTGCAATCGACGATATTTTCCTCCAATAACATGAGATAGCCAACCCCACGATGTTAGCTTTCCTTTCCCTACTTGAGCATTATATACTGGGGCAAAATGTTTTTTGAAAATCTCATCAGCTTTTTCTTCTCCTGAAAAAGTACATTCCATGTAAACAGATAAACTTGCTTTGCCACGAGTTGTGCCCTTCAAAGAAGGTCTACTACCTGTAATATATTGCCAAACATAATCTTCATGAGATTTACAACCACGTCCAACGGCATCTGTACTTTTTCCTAATGCAGCTTCAAATTTTTTGTTCATAGTATCTTGAGCAGCAAACAACGCATTTACAGTCGGCGCTGAATGGTACAAAATTCGTCGCCATTCTCCTCCTGTATGGTGTTTAAGCCAGCCCCAATTAGCTATTGTGCCATTGTTAACCCCGTCATTATAAATGGGTGCATAGGCCCTTTGAATTAGCTCGTCCACAGCCGATTCTTGCTCAGGTTCGCATTTAAAATATGTTGAATACACATACATTTCAGATTTTTCTTCACCAAAACATAAAGCTGAGAAAGAAAATAGTAGTACAGTTATAATTTTGAGTAGAACTTTAAATTGGGTCATTTTGAACAATCCTTAACAATTTTTAGTCTATATTAATGAATGAAATGTTTTTCATTCGTATTACCACGAACTAACCATAGTACAATTGTATGATTTTATTAGATCGAAATATTATAAAAAGCAAGTGAGGTATTCGATTCGTTCACGCTTATTTCGTTCATGTAGATGTCATCTATGCGGGAAAATGACAGAGGAATTATTAACGTATTTAAAGGGAGGTATCTTGGCGAAATAAATTCACCAAGATAGTACAAGTTATACGCGTGGACTAAAGCACATTAGCTAGTGCTTGCTCTAAAGATGCCACCGTTCGGTCAATGTTATGTAGCTTATCTAAACCAAACAAGCCTAAACGAAACGTATGGAAGTTATCACCTTCATCACATTTTAACGGCACGCCAGCAGCGATTTGCAATCCTTGTTCAGCGAACTTCTTACCATTTTGGATGGCACTATCATTGGTATAGCTTACTACAACGCCTGGTGCTTCAAACCCCGGGGCAGCAACACTATTTATACCTTTACTGGTTAGCAATTGACGTACTTTAATCCCAAGTTCCTGTTGTTCGGCTTTTACTTTGTCAAAGCCATAGGTTTGGGTTTCTAACATCACATCTCTAAACTGTCGTAGCGAGTCTGTTGGCATAGTGGCATGGTAGGCATGACCACCTTGTTCATAAGCTTCCATGATTTGTAGCCACTTTTTTAAATCACAAGCAAAGCTAGTACTACTTGTTTCATCAATACGTTGGCGTGCTAATTGACTAAGCATCACTAATCCACAACAAGGCGAGCTACTCCAGCCTTTTTGAGGCGCACTAAGTAATATATCGATACCGCACTCTTGCATGTCTAACCAAATGGCACCTGAGGCTATACAGTCGATAACTAACATACCACCAACAGCGTGAACCGCATCAGCCATTGCACTAATATAGTCATTTGGCAACATCATTCCAGATGAGGTTTCAACATGAGCTGCAAATACCATTGCTGGTTTTTCGGCTAAAATAGTTGCTACTACTTCTTCAATTGGCGCAGGGGCAAATGGTGATTGAGCCTCGTCGCTTATTTTTCTTGCTTTTAAAACTTGTTCTTGCGAAGGAATATTACCCATCTCAAATATCTGCGTCCAACGATAACTAAACCATCCATTTCTGACGACTAAACATTTCTTATCGGTTGCAAATTGTCGCGCAACTGCTTCCATGCCAAAAGAGCCACTACCAGGCACCACAATAGCGCTATGGGCGTGATACACACTTTTGAGCGTTTGAGAGATATCTCGCATGACTGTTTGAAAAGTTTGTGACATATGATTTAAAGAACGATCGGTAAAAACTACTGAGTATTCTAATAAACCATCGGGATCAATATTCGAGAGTAAAGCAGGCATAAGGGGTCCTTATTGAAAATGGGTCAATTTAAAAAACATAGTGAGGTATGACTGTTTTTTGAACAATACCTCTTTAGCGATATTTGCATTATTAGACAAGTGCAAGACACTAATTATGGTTGCGGTAAAGGTTTATATCCCAACCACTTCAAGAAACAGATCTCGTAATATGAAGAGGTTTGGGTATAGATAATAAACTACAAACAGAAATAGATATATGCCGATAAGTATAATTGATCTGTTTACTATCGTTATATGACCTTCAAGCTGTCAAATTTGCCCAGATTACTGCCATTATTTTAGAAAAATGCGGTAACATTACTGCCTTTAAACGTGGTGATGGTTATTTGGATTAAGGGGCTTGGGAAAGTAAGCAGAGCGAAATAACATAAAAAATTAAAATATGATGAATGAATGTATGTACTTGATGGTACATTAGTTATAACCAATAAATTTGACAAAATTGAAGTATTCAAAACAGAAGGGGGTTTTGTGATACCAAAAGATTGGACTGGTACTTTAGCGGTTTCTGCAGGTGGAGTAAGAAAAGTTAGGTTCGCTTGTATGGGCGGTAAAAAGGTTTATGAAGTTTATATTTAAGAACAAACATAATTATTAGTTTTAACAAAAGAGTGAAGTGAACATGACTGCGAAATTTTTATCAGGCACAGCAGTTGCTCAAGCAACATTAAATGCCGTTCAAGAAAAAGTAAAAATATTAAAAGAAAGGGGGGTAACGCCAGGTCTTGGTACTATTTTGGTCGGGGGAGATGCCGCTAGTGCTGGATATGTTAAGAAAAAGCATGAAACTTGCGCCCAGGTTGGTATTCGCTCTTTTAACATAGAAATTCCAGAAGATGCCACCCAAGAAGAGTTAATGCGAGCCATTGAAACCTTTAATGAAAGCAAAGATGTAGATTCATACATTTTACAATATCCTTTACCTAAGCAATTTGACTTTAACCAAGCGATGGCTGCTATGTTGCCAAGTAAAGATGCAGATGGCTTGCATCCTGAAAATCTTGGAAAATTAGTTTTACAAGAAGAAGGACCATTGCCATGTACTCCAGCAGGTATTGTTGAAATATTAAAACATTATAACATTGACGTTGGTGGTAAAAATGTCGTTATAGTTGGTCGAGGTACGACATTAGGTAGACCATTGTCATTATTATTATCCATGAAGGCAGATGGGTGTAATGCTGCGGTTACTACTGTACATTCAGGCGTAGCTGATATCGCCTCTTACACACGACAAGCTGACATTGTTATTTGTGCTGTAGGTATACATAATTTTATTAAGTCAGACATGGTTAAAAAAGGTGCGGTTGTTATTAGTGGAGGAATTTCATGGGACGGGAATAAACTGCTTCCTGATGTTGCTGAAAGTGTTGGTGAAGTTGTTGATTGGATAACCCCAAGAATCGGCGGGGTTGGACCAACAACGGTTGCTATGTTATTAAAGAACACGGTATTGGCGGCGGAAAAACGATAATTGAGCACAAAATTATATTCGTTAACAATTACATTTGCATTGTCAAAAACAGGCGAGAACATCCTTGATGCAACAATAGAGCAGGGCGAAGGTTTACTGTTTTATTATAAATAAGGTGTCTGTGCAATCAGGTTTTGAGCTTCTTTCGTCCTATGTTTCTATGTGGCATGAATCCGATGTTTGTGCACATCGGATGATGATAGAAAAGTTCACAAGTATGGTGGCAGTGTGCAAAACAGATCTAGACATTTTCGATAAACAATTGAGGTGTTAAAATATGCTGTTGGTGAAACTATGTCATACCGGTATAGCAATAGTGCTTTATGCTTTTAGCGTATTTATGTTAACAAATTTAAAACTCATCATTGTTCCTATTTACATAAATGGATTAATTGTAGATTCCTCTGCTCTGAAGACTGTTTAGAAAAGCCTTCAGATTTAGTGCAAGTTTCAAATATATAACCTTGTAATGTGTATGATTTATAAAGAATATTTTATTTAAGGGTTAATCTTCAATGAAATATTTTTTATAAAAGGCTTTTAGACCGTGCGGAGTGAATTGAATAACTCTTGAATCTAAGTCTTGATGCGCCCAATTGCGATTCATTGCATCAATTAAAACCCACTTTCCTATGCTTCCAGCTAGATGACTTCTTCTTTCGCTCCAATCCAAACATGATTTGCATAAAGGGCGGTTACTTTTCTTTAAAGAGTCAAAATCAACACCTAAATCTATAAATAATTTCCACCCCGTATCCGATAATGTAAGGTCTGTAGTATTTTCGATGATCCAACCTTTAGCTATTAAAGTATCAAAAAGCTTTACGCCCAATTCACCTGCTAGGTGATCATAACAAACACGAGATTTTCGTAACCTTTCATCTCGAGGACCTGTTGAAACGATAGCATTTGATATAGTTGCACTGATATTAAGCATCTGTTCAATTAATTCTGCAATTTGAACATTCTTTAGTTGAAAATACTTATGGCGCCCTTGTTTTCTAACGACCAACAGCTCGCCATCAACCAACTTTGCAAGGTGACTGCTCGCTGTTTGAGGCATTATCTCCGCTTCAATTGCAAGTTCTGTTGCTGTAAGAGCTTTACCACTCATTAAAGCGGTGATCATTTTAGAGCGGGCTGTATCGCCAATCAACGTTGCGATGTATGCAATATTAGGTTCCATCGCTATTTTTCCTCACAGTTCGGTTATCATCGAAGCATCAATGTTCAAGATAGGTAGACTGCCTAAAAATCATTAAAGAGGCAACTGTTTTGAAAATAACATGTTTTATTGAATATCGAATTGACCCGTTCAAATTGGAATTTTTTCAACAATATGCGGAAAATTGGAGCAACATAATTCCCCAATGTGGGGGTGACCTAGTGGGATATTTTGTACCGTATGAAGGCAACAACAGCATCGCTTTTGGCTTAATTAGTTTTCACTCAATGGCTGATTATGAATCATATAGAGTCAAATTACGTCATTCAAACCTAGGTCAAAGTAATTTTAGCTTTGCCCAAAAAGAAAAATTTATTCTTGAAGAAAAGCGTACATTTCTACAAGTCGTATCATCAACTTACAAACAAGAACCACAAGCAGAAATCTATGATAGCAGTGATATTTGAAGTAACCCCAAAAGAAAGTGGAAAAACGATATATTTTGAAATAGCCCAAACATTGAAAAGTTCACTAAGCAAAGTTGATGGATTCATTTCTATTGAGCGTTTTCAAAGTCTTTCAAATCCTGAAACCTTTCTATCATTATCATTCTGGCAAGATGAAATGTCGATAAAGCAGTGGAGAGAAAATTTTGAGCATCAAATCGCTCAAAAAAAAGGAAAAGAAGAGCTTTTTTTACACTACAGAATAAGAGTTGCTAATGTTATGCGTGATTATGACAACAGTACTAAAGAGAAATAAAATGAATATAGAACAATATTTTGCATTTATAATGATTATTACATCGCTATTGCTGTCCCCTGGACCATCAGTATTACTATCGATTAATAATGGTTTAAATTATAGCCTTAAATTAGCTGTTGTGGGAGTTTGTGGCAATGTTATGGCATTTCAATTGTTATTAGTTGTTAGTGCAACAAGTTTGGGCACACTTGTATTAGCTTCTCGTGATGTATTGATTATTATAAAAATAATTGGCGCGGTTTATTTATGTTATCTAGGGATTAAAACCTATTTCTCACCTGTTTCTCCTCTAAAGAAAGAAATCTCGTGCTATACCCATGGTAAAAAAACATTGGCCATATTTAAACAAGCATTTTTAGTTACAGTATCAAATCCAAAAGCATTGATATTTGTATCGGCTTTACTACCTCAGTTTATTAATACATCTTCACCTTTGATACCACAAATTTTATTACTTTGCTTAATCAGTGCCGTAATCCATTTTACTATTTATTTTTGTTATGCTTCTCTAGCTTCCAAGGCGAAAAACTTATTAAATAGCGATAAAAGGCGTCAAAGATTCAACAAATTTAGTGGAGTATTATTTTTAATATTTGGTACCTTTTTGGGATTATCTGGTTTTATCGCTTAAATGAAGTTCAGCTCTTGCTCAGTTAAATAATTTGAGGTAATACTACTTTTTTGAAAGACTGTTCTTTCGAAAAAAGCAGTCTTTAAGTGTTTGCTTTGGGTATTAGTGAAAGATCGGTTGTTCCGTAAAAGTTAGTAATATTAGACAGTATCGTTTTGTCCGTTAATTAAAAAACACCTATTTCGAGAGAGGAATAGGTGTTTTGAAAGTTTTAGCCTTTTTAGGTGCTACTTTTCACTTTTGGCGAAAATGTGTTGTAACTATAAATTAGCTAATATACATTAAAGCCTAGTCGTGATTTTTTTTAACTTTTTGCGGTATGCTTTAAGGGAAGCAAAACATGAAAAATAAATTACAAGAAAACATTAGCTTATATCAATCAGTAAAAAATATGACCTATGCTCAACTTGATGCTAAGTTCGAAAAATATATAAATAAAGATTCACCTGGTTATGTTTTGCCAAAGTCAGGGTTATTTAAGAACTTAAAATTAGGTAAGACCCCCTTAACTAATGACATCGCTTATCATGTTATTACACTCATAGACTGCACCGAGAATGGAACATTATTTCACGACTATTTAGATGATGAGTATCCTTACCCAATTAATGAGGCATTTAAAAAAGCTATTGATTCTTTGGAGTCTAAAAGAAGAAAAGAAAGAGTAGTCAGGGCATTAAGCCATTACGCCTTTCAAACTGATGACGGTGAGCTATTAAAAATAAAAAATGGTGACTTAACGTCTAAGATGCCATGTTTCATTGAGAAGGTGAAACATTCTAAACGACTAGAGCCATGTTCAGATATGGAGTTTTTAGCACTCGTTAATGATGGTTATCGAACTAGAGCGATGAGCACCAAAAACAAATCAAGCATGTACAGTTTAAATAGCATAAATATTAGACAATTAGTTGAAGTTGATTCTATTAATAATAAAGTAATTCAAGAAGTATTAACCCGAACTTAGTTGTTTGGACTTCCCAGGTTTCACTCTAATATATATCATGAAATTGGTGATATTAGTGATTTAAAATCTCATTCCGATAATAACAATCTAAAGAACCTTTCGTATTACGTGCTTTTATGCCCAATGAAGTATGTAAAATATTACCCCTCAAGTCTCTTGAACAATTTATTACATTTTTACTTTATCTAAAAACAGTCATATTTGCGGTGCTATTAATGAGATAAAATTGCAAAAGAACAAATATCGGCTAGCCTTATCGTCATAGTACTTTTAAATAACAATGTACGTGGCAATGAACACTTGAGGTTTAAATATGCTCGAGAAAGGAAAATCAAAGGGGAGGATTGGACTCTTTTTGTGGTTTGTTTTATTAATATTTATCTTCTATATTCCTTTTATGCCATTGGCATTAGACAAAGAGCTAAAAGTTTCATTTTTGGACCAATACGGTAATGAGAACGCACTAGTGTTTTTTGGCTTTCGCGGTTGTAGCAATGTTTGTCCAATGACTCTATCGATACTTAGTAAACTCATTAACTCCCAAAAAGATAGTTCACTCTGGCCACAAGTTGTTTTTATTGATATTGATGCCAACAGCGATTCAGCTCAAGCATCTGATTTTGCTAAACAGTTCCACACGTCGTTTGTTGGTTTGCATGTATCACCCGAAGAATTGACCAATATTGCTGGCAAGTTTGGTTTGAACATAAAACAACAAAACAACAACATTTCGCACTTAGGTAAAACCTATTTAATACGGCGAAAAGTAAACGACTGGAAATTGGTGAAAATTTATAACCCCAATAGTTTTTCAATAAAATCATTACAAAATGAATTATTTTAATTTAATAATTAAATTCAAATACTCGGCACGCTAAGTCGAGAAAAAGTAACTAATAATATTATTTACAGGAGCAATAAATGTTCAAAACTTTATTTGTATATTACGACAAAAACATGTCACAGGAACTAAAAGAAAAATTCGAAGCCGACTTCAAAATAGCTGATAAAGTACTGCTAATTTCAGTGATCATTTTTTCTATTACCGTTGCTTTTATCACTTCACTACAACATGACTACTTTATTTTGGGTATTGTAGGTGGCCTAATAATGTCCATTACATGCACTATAGCCTATAAAACCATAGCAGGAACAACCATGTCTAGAATTATTATGGCAACTGCGCTCACTGGATTACTCGCCATAACAGTACAGCAATCCAATGGTTTGGGTGAAGGTCATTTTTTATTTTTCCTAGGCTTTACTATTTTAATTCGCTACCGCGATATACTTCCATTATTAATATTTGTAGGTTTGACTGTCGTTCACCACCTAAGTTTTACTTATTGTCAGAGTATTGGCCTTGAATTATGGGGCCAGTCGATAACTATTTTTTCTTGGGGAGAACAAACAGGATGGGGGTTATTAGCACCATTAATTTATCATGTAATCTTTGCTGTTTTATCTCTCATTGTATCTACGTTTTATATTTATGAAGGTAACAAGCAATTTGTTGAATCAAATCTCGTAATAGGTGCGGTTGAAAAAGCAGCTGAAGGTGACTTATCCAGACGAATAGATAATACAGCTACCAATTCGTTACTTATTGAAAAAACGAATACTTTTATGAAACGTTTGCATGAGACATTCTCCCAAATAAATCAAGTAACGAATACATTAACAACTCAAGCAAGTGATACCAGTAATTCGGCTAAAAATCTTGCAAACCAAGCAAGTGAGCAGCAAAATGAAGTGGGGCAAGTAGCTACAGCTGTCACTCAAATGTCGGCTGCCACACAAGAAATAGCAGGTAATGCTGAACAAACTGCACTTGCTTCTAACGAAACGGTTCAAACAAGTGAAGTGGGTGGAGAACTTGCTAATACGTGTCAAAAAACGATTACTCAACTTGCACAAGAAGTGTCAAAAGCATCAGAAATAATCGCTGAATTAGATCGTAACAGTCAGCAAATTAGTAGTATCGTGCAAACCATCAGTAGTATCGCTGAACAGACTAATCTACTGGCTCTAAATGCGGCTATAGAAGCCGCTAGAGCGGGCGAACAAGGACGAGGTTTTGCAGTAGTGGCTGACGAAGTTAGGGTTTTATCACAACGTACACATAGCTCAACTGAAGAAATAACAACGATGATTTCAGCACTGCAAATAAGTACACAGTCCGCAGTCAAAACCATGGGAGGGTGCCATGAGTTGGCGAATGCCAGCGTATCTGATGCTGAAAAAGCAACACTGAGTTTTGCCGACATAACAATTGCAATAAGAAATATATCAGATATGTCTACACAAATAGCTACCGCTGCAGAGCAACAAACATCTGTAACGGAAGAGATAAACCGCAATACCACCTCTATCAATGAAGTATCAGCAGTTTTTTATAAAGAAGCAGAAAAAGGTATTAGCGAGGCTTCAGCATTACAAGAACAAGCACAAAAAATGGGGGCCTTGGTTATTCACTTTCAATCATGATCTGGAATTACTTCGGTTTTCTTCAGCAAAGTATTTTTTAGCTGTTTATTTGTTGAATATTAGGGATAATTAAAGCCACTACAAAGTGACTTTAATTATCAAGGAAGGGCGTCAACTGAATTGAGTGTATAAGGTTCTATTATTACTCTCTATTTTGTCTTCTGATGTTCGATAACTCCCTTATCAAGCCCCTTAAGTGTTAATGTCATCCTATTTAGAAAAGTTATACAACAGTCTTGTTTTTCTAATTCGGTTAGATTGTCATTACATCAAATGACTATATTCTTCACCAAACCAACTTGCTAATTGACCAGTACAAAGTACAGTATATTTTTTCTCTAGCAAAGATGTTTTGTTCTTTCTCTTTTATATTTATCATTGCGCAGGTATTTAGGTTTAGGCCACCATTCACAACTTTCAAGTAAGTTATTTCTATCAGGCTGATCTGATCCCAAGAGCAATTCCCTTAACTTTCTTATGCGTCTACCAAGCTTTTCAATAGGTCGTTCACTTT
>MAAC01016239.1_pt1 | contig 21458 bp, 17 predicted proteins | sample 1115981 | NCBI WGS metagenome assembly MAAC01 (sample SAMN04961126, study PRJNA320927) | seawater metagenome | isolation source: sample BD02T64 sea water enriched with oil for 64 days | place: USA:Gulf of Mexico | collected 2013-07-27
ACCTTTATAAAAGAGTTTGAAAAGCCGCGTGCAAACGGCAAAATCGCCATTGATTTACGCGATAATGACACCTTAGTGGGTGTGGCGGTGACCGATGGTGAAAAAGAAGTCATGCTATTTGCTAGTTCAGGAAAGGTGGCGAGCTTTAAAGAAGCTGATGTGCGGGTAATGGGGCGTACGGCCAGTGGTGTGCGTGGTATGCGATTAAAGGAAGAAGAGCGTATTATCTCGCTCATTATTTCAGAGCCCGGCACGGTGTTAACGCTAACCGAGAATGGTTATGGAAAACGCACGCAAATTGAAGAATACCCGATTCACAAGCGCGGTGGTCAAGGCGTTATTGCCATGCAAACTAGCGAACGTAATGGTGCCTTAGTCGGTGCGGTGTTGGTGGACGAGACGGACGAGTTAATGTTGATCACTGATGGCGGTACATTAGTGAGAACACGCACCAAAGAAATTTCAATTTTGGGAAGGAATACGCAAGGTGTACGCGTTATTCGTCCGGCTAAAAATGAAAAAGTAATCGGCTTAGACCGTATATGAAAAAGTAATCGGCTTAGACCGTATTGCTAGTTTAGATGAAGATGACGTCGACGAAGAGTCCGCATCTGACGAAGAAATCACAGATTAATTGTTTTAAGGAGGTTTAGATGTCCCGCGTATATAATTTTAGTGCCGGCCCAGCTGCGGTGCCAGTAGAAGTATTAGAAAAAGCCCAAAGCGAAATGCTTGATTGGAATGGTTCAGGCATGTCTGTTATGGAAATGAGCCATCGTGGTAAGGAGTTTATTTCAATTGCAGAGAAAGCCGAAGCAGACGTCAGAGAGTTGATGAATGTGCCAACTAATTACAAGGTCCTATTTTTACAAGGTGGTGCGACAACGCAATTCTCAATGGTGCCAATGAACTTGCTTCGTGGTAACAACAAGGCGTGTTATGTCAACACAGGCGCTTGGGCGAAGAAAGCGATTAAAGAAGCGAATATTCACTGTAAAGTGCAAGTATCAGCGACATCGGAAGGTGATAACTTTACCTCAATTCCCGCTGTAGATAGCTGGGATATCGATCAAGAAGCTGCTTATTTGCATTACACCAGCAATGAAACTATTGGCGGTGTTGAATTTCAGAGCATTCCAGACGTAGGCGGTTTGGATTTAGTGGCAGATATGTCATCAAATATCTTATCTAGAGAAATTGATGTGAGTAAGTTTGGCGTTATTTACGCCGGTGGGCAAAAAAATATGGGCCCATCAGGCATTGCCTTAACCATCGTTCGTGAAGACTTGATTGGTAATGTTCAAGCGGGAGCGCCTTCTATGATGGATTATAAAAATCATGCGGATGCTGACTCAATGTTCAATACGCCAGCAACATACAGCTGGTACTTGATGGGTTTGGTGTTTGAGTGGATCAAAGAAAATGGCGGAGTTTCGGCGATTGAAGCTCGCAATATTCGTAAATCTGAAAAGCTTTACGCGGCAATTGATGGCTCAGACTTTTATGCGAACCCAGTTGAGCTTAGCTCGCGCTCTAGAATGAATATTCCATTCACATTAGCAAATAGTGAATTGGACGCGTTATTTTTGAGTGAAGCAAAAGCAGCCGGTTTAGTAACATTAAAAGGACATCGCTCTGTGGGTGGTATGCGAGCCAGCATATACAACGCCATGCCCGAAGAAGGTGTTGATGCATTGATTAGCATGATGGCAGAGTTTGAAAGAACGAAAGCTTAAATTACAGATAAATTTATCATTTGAAGCTGATAAATACCCCGTTAAATACTTTATAGGTTAGTAATATGTACAAAATACAAACATTGAATAATATCTCTGTCAAAGGTCTTGAAAAGTTTCCAAGAGAAACGTATGAAGTGGCGTCAGAAATGCAAAACCCTGATGCATATATGCTTCGTTCTTTAAAGTTACACGATATGGATATTCCGGAAAGCGTCTTAGCAGTCGGTCGAGCAGGTGCTGGCGTGAATAATATTCCTATCGAAAAAATGAGTGCCTTAGGTATACCCGTCTTTAATGCACCTGGTGCTAATGCTAATGCCGTTAAGGAATTGGTTTTAACTGGGATGCTATTGGGTTGTCGTAATATTTGTCAGGCTTGGGAATGTGCGAAAAACCTAGAAGGTGATGACGAGTCAATTGGTAAAGAAGTAGAACAAGTTAAGAAGAATTACGTTGGTTTTGAACTGCCTGGTCGCACATTAGGTGTTATTGGCCTTGGTGCTATCGGCACGTCAGTTGCCAATACGGCACAAGATTTAGGCATGGGTGTTGTTGGATTTGATCCAGCCATTACCGTCGAACGTGCGTGGCAATTATCATCTTCTATTGAATCGGCAAACACGGTTGATGAGCTGTTAGCAAAGTCTGATTTTGTAACCATTCATGTACCGCTTAATGAAGGCACTAAAGACTTAATTAATGCGAGCCGTATTAGCACAATGAACGATAATGCGATTATTTTGAATTTCTCACGCAACGGCATTGTCAATGATGAAGACGTTGTTGCAGCGTTAGATTCAGGCAAGCTTTATGCCTATATTTGTGACTTCCCAAGTAATTTATTGAAAGATCATCCACGTGTGATTACGCTGCCGCATTTGGGCGCTTCTACAGGAGAGGCGGAAGAAAATTGTGCCATTATGATTGCTGATCAGTTGAAAGACTTTTTAGAGAATGGCAATATTAAAAATTCGGTGAATTTCCCGCAGGTTAAGATGCCAAGAGTGAGCGGCTACCGTATGGCTATTGCTAACTCAAACGTACCTAACATGGTCGGTCAAATTTCTAGTATTTTGGCGGAAACAGGTCATAACATATTGGATTTATTGAATAAATCTAGAGGCGATTTGGCGTATACCTTGTTAGATGTGGATACAGAAATTACCGACGAGGTTGTTAACCAAATAAAAGCGATCGACGGTGTTTTATCAGTTAGAACAATTTAAGGTTTATGATGAGTGTTAACAATTCACTATCAGAATTACGAGATGCTATCGATGAGTTAGATGGTAAGTTGTTAACACTTTTTAATGAGCGTGCTGATTTAGCTAAAGAAGTAGCGGTTGTTAAAATGCGTGAAGGTGAATCGGTTGATTTCTACCGTCCCGACCGTGAGGCCAGTGTATTAAGGCGGGTTAAAGAACAAAACCCAGGGCCATTGAAAGATGAGCACGTTGCGCGAGTTTATCGTGAATTAATGTCATCGTGTCTAGCATTGGAAAAACCGTTAACGGTTGCTTATTTAGGCCCTTCTGGTACTTTCACACAAGAAGCAGCATTGAAGCATTTTGGTCATGCGGTAAATACGGTTCAAGCGGTGACGATTGCAGATATTTTTCACGAGGTTGAAAATGGGCAGGCGCATTATGGCGTTGTGCCTGTTGAAAATTCAACTGAAGGCGTTATTAGTCATACCTTGGACAGATTCATGAATTCACCTCTGTACATTTGTGGTGAAGTGGCTTTACGCATTCATCATCACCTGATGTCAACGGCCGACTCATTGGATCAAATTAAGGTTGTCTACTCACATCAGCAATCGTTAGGGCAATGTAGGCAATGGCTTATGTCTCATTTAGCTGACGTAGAAACTATCGCAGTCAGTAGCAACGCTGAAGCGGCGCGGCTTGCGAGTAAAGAAACCGGTGCGGCTGCAATAGCAGGTGAAGCGGCATCAGATATTTATCAGATGAATACATTGGCAAACAATATAGAAGATGAGTCGAATAATACGACACGCTTCTTGGTTATTGGCCAACAAAAAATACCTGCTAGTGGCGACGATAAAACCACGATGATGATTTCTACAAAAAATATTGCTGGTGCATTACAAAGTGTATTAGCACCTTTTGCTTATGCTGGCATAAGTCTGAATAAAATTGAGTCGAGACCATCAAGGCAAGCTGCATGGGATTACGTCTTTTTTATTGACATTGATGGTCATCAAGAAGATGAGAAAGTGGCAGTAGTACTGCAAGAGTTATTACCCAACGTTAATTTGTTAAAAGTATTAGGCTCTTACCCCAAAGCGGTTATTTAACACGTGAAAAGCTAGGCCTTTCTCGAAAAAAACAATAATTAATATGTCTACAGAAAATCTCTTTTGTGATTTGGCTTTCGAGCCAATAAATGGTTTATTTCCTTACCAGCCAGGGAAACCAATTGATGAACTTCAAAGAGAGCTAGGTCTCGACAATATTGTCAAGCTAGCCTCAAATGAAAACCCCTTGGGCCCGAGTGACGCGGTTAAAAGGGCGATTCAAAACTCATTAGGTGATATTTCACAATACCCAGACGGCAGTGGGTTACCGCGGATATGATCACGCTTGGCAATGGCTCAAATGATGTGCTGGACGTAATAGCCCGCGTCTTTTTAAGTGCAGGTCGTGAGGCGGTCTATTCAGAATATGCATTTGTTGTGTATGCGATAGCGACCCAATCAGTGGGTGCGACAGCGTGCGTGGCAAAAGCGTACTCGGCTGATAATGATGGAGCTTATGGGCACGACTTAGACGCGATGGAAAAGTTGCTGACTGAAAAAACCTCGGTGGTTTTTATTGCTAACCCTAATAATCCAACAGGGACTTGGTTAGCCTCAGATGTTTTAGAAAACTTTATTAAAAAAATACCTCGTGACGTTATCGTTGTGTTGGATGAAGCGTATTGTGAATATTTAGCTCAACGAGACGTGATCGACACAATAAAGTGGCTGACGAAATACCCAAACCTTATCATCACAAGAACTTTTTCAAAGGCTTATGGTTTAGCTGGTTTGAGGGTTGGCTACGCGCTCAGTCATCCCGATATTGCAAATTTACTTAATCGAGTACGGCATCCATTTAATGTTAATTCGTTGGGCTTAGTGGCGGCAGAAGCAGCGCTCAAAGATGAAACGTATATTGAGAAAAGCCGCGAGTTAAATAAACAAGGTCTGCAGCTAGTGGCCGATGGGTTTGAGCAGCTGGGCTTGGATTATATTCCTTCAGTCGCTAACTTTATAACCGTTAATGTAGGTGATCAGTCGCCAGAGATATATACGAGATTACTGCAAGAAGGAGTTATTGTGCGTCCAATATCGGCGTATAAAATGCCCCAGCATTTAAGAGTATCTGTAGGCTTGCCAACAGAAAATAAAATATTTTTAGATGCTTTGGGAAGAGTACTGAATGATGTTTAAAAAAATATGCATCATTGGCGTTGGTTTAATTGGTGGTTCAATCGCTAGAGCGTCAAGAGAGAATGGGTTATGCGCAAATATAGTAGGGGTTGGGCGCAGCCAAAGTCACTTGCAAAAGGCGGTTGATTTGGGTGTTATCGACAGCTTTGATCTGTCTATTGCAGAAGCCACAAAAGGCGCGGATATTGTGGTCGTTTGTTCTCCAGTGGGTTCTTTCGAAGCCGTGTTTAAACAGTTAAAAGCCACGTGGTCGAAAGACTGCTTATATACCGATGTTGGCAGTACAAAAGAAAGTGTGTTGAGTGCATTAACATCAGTTTTTGGTGAAGTACCTAGTAATTTTGTGCCAGCTCACCCTATCGCAGGTTCAGAAAAAAATGGTGTAGAAGCTTCTAGCGATACCTTGTTTCATGGTAAACGGAGTATCATAACGCCGGTTGAAGAAACGGACATAATAGCGATAAAAAAGTGTCAATTGTGGTGGCAGAAGATGGGCGCAATAGTTTCTAAGATGTCCCCTCAACACCACGATGAAGTTTTCGCTGCAACCAGTCATTTACCGCATGTGTTGGCTTTTTCATTAGTAGAAGTGCTGAAAAATAAGCAGGATGAACGTGAAATATTTGAATATGCCGCAGGTGGATTTAAAGATTTTACGCGCATTGCATCTAGTGATCCTGAAATGTGGGCTGATATTTGTTTGGCTAATGGATCTGAGCTGATCAATGTGATGAATGAATTAGAACGCCTCAATCAGAAAATTTCATCATTGATTGAGACAAAAGATAAACAAGGTTTACTGGATATTTTTAAATCCGCGCAGAGTGCGCGTGAATATTTTTTAAGCCTGCAAAATAAATAATATCAAATGAATACAATGTTTTCGGCCCCTAGTGAAGGGCTAAATGGTAAATTTCGTGTCCCCGGAGATAAGTCAATTTCGCATCGATCAGTGATGCTCGGAAGCTTGGCTGAAGGCGTGACAGAGGTAAGTGGGTTTTTAGAAGCCGAAGATGCGTTGGCTACTTTAAAAACCTTTCAGAATATGGGGGTTGAGATTGATCGCTTAGGTGAAGGTCAGTTAAGGATCCACGGTGTAGGTTTGCACGGGCTTAAGCCAGCAGAGGGTGACTTGTATGTTGGTAATTCGGGTACCTCAATGCGCTTATTGTCGGGCATTCTGGCTGGGCAAGCTTTTGATAGTGTATTAACGGGCGATAGTTCGTTGACTAAGCGGCCGATGCGCCGAGTTTTAGATCCGTTGTCACTGATGGGTGCAAAAGTTGAAAGTACGGCGACAGGCACATCACCATTAAAAATACACGGCGGCGAGCCACTGTTGGGGGTTCATTATGAAATGCCGATGGGGAGTGCTCAGGTAAAGTCATGTTTATTGTTAGCGGGTCTTTACGCAGAGGGAACGACTACCGTTGTTGAACCGGCCGTTACTAGAGATCATACCGAGCGAATGCTCAGAGGTTTTGGTTACGATGTGAGAACCGAGGGAAATGTTGTGTCGCTGCAAGGTGGTGGTACTTTAAAGGCGATGTCAATTGATGTGCCAGCGGATATTTCTTCTGCCGCTTTTTTCCTTGTGGCGGCATCGATTACACCAAACTCAGATATAACGCTCGAGCACGTTGGCATTAATGCAACGCGCACAGGTGTTATCGATATTTTGTTACAAATGGGTGCTGATATTCAACTATTGAATGAACGGGTAGTTGGTGGTGAACAGGTGGCTGACCTGCGCGTCAAAAGTAGTCGCCTAAAAGGGATACACGTTCCTGATAACTTGGTGGCGTTGGCTATTGATGAATTTCCGGTGATATTTGTGGCTGCAGCATACGCTGATGGTAAAACCGTGGTGACTGGCGCAGAGGAGTTGCGTGTTAAAGAAAGTGATCGAATTCAAACCATGGCCGATGGCCTGCAAGCGTTGGGCGTTGATGCTCTGGCGACGCCGGATGGAATGGTTATTAATGGCGGTAGTGTGAACGGTGGAACAATTGAGAGTTTTGATGACCACCGAATTGCGATGGCGTTTGCGGTTGCCGGTCTGCAGTCTAAAGGCCAGATTCAAATAAATAACTGTGAAAATGTTGCTACGTCGTTTCCTAATTTTGTTGATTTGGCCACTATGTGTGGTTTTAACCTAGAAACAAAATGAGTAAGCCGGTACCCGTTTTAACGATAGATGGGCCTAGCGGATCGGGGAAGGGCTCTATTTCAAAGCGTGTTTCCGAGAAGCTGGGTTGGCATTATTTAGATAGTGGGTCTTTGTACCGAGCGCTCGGAATAGCGGCGATTAAGAATGAAGTGGATATCGACAATGAAGATGCATTAGCCGACTTAATCGACAAAATAGAATTAGAGTTTAAGAAGGCAGAACAGGGAAATTGGGGTGTGTTTCTTAATGGCATGCAGGTACAAGACCAATTGCAGACCGAAGCTGTCGGTCATGTCGCCTCAAAAATTGCAGTGTTTGCAAAGGTCAGAAGCGGGTTATTGGCAAAGCAGCAAACATTTCAGGAAGCTCCTGGGCTAGTTGCAGACGGCAGAGATATGGGCAGTGTGGTATTTCCTGATGCGCCATATAAAATCTATTTGACAGCTACCGCCGATGAGCGAGGAAAAAGGCGCTATAAGCAGTTGATTGAGAAAGGAATAAATGCTAATCTGTCTGATGTTATTCAAGATATTGAACAAAGAGATGAGCGGGACAAAAACCGCTTAGTGTCTCCGCTGGTAATTCCAGATGGCGCCGTTTATATAGACTCATCGTTTAATGCTATTGATGAAGTTGTGGCGCAAGTTTTAAATATATTGAAAAACAAATAGTGTTGGATTAAAGGGCGTGCTTAGCACACCAATATGATGACACATACCCCATGTGGGGTGAAATCTCGTTAAAGAGAAACCAAGGTGGTTTGAGTTCATACAGCTCAAACTTTTTATAACTTAACCTTTTTTAAAGGCTCCTAATGCCCTTAAAAATTAATAAAGAGAACGTCATGAGCGAAAATTTCGCAGAATTATTTGAAGAAAGCATTCAATCCGCTGAACTTACACCTGGTACGTTAATTACTGGCTTAGTGGTTGATATCACTAATGACTCAGTTATCGTTAACGCTAACCTAAAATCAGAAGGCAATGTCCCTCGTTGGCAGTTTGTTAACGCAAAAGGTGAGCTAGAAGTAGCCATCGGCGACGAAGTTGAAGTTGTACTAGATATGGTTGAAGACGGCCTAGGCTCAACGCTATTATCAAGAGATAAAGCGAAGAAAGCCGCCGCTTGGAAATTCCTAGAAAAAGCAGCAGAAGAAAAAGAAACAGTTACGGGTGTCATCACTGGCAAAGTACGTGGTGGTTTCACAGTCGAAGTAGGTGGCTTGAGTGGCTTCTTACCAGGGTCACTTGTTGATGTACGTCCGTTAAGAGATACGACCTTCTTAGAAGGTAAAGATCTTGAGTTTAAAGTGATTAAACTTGATGAAAAACGTAATAACGTTGTTGTATCTCGTCGCGCTGTTCTTGAAACAGAATACAGTGCAGAGCGTGAAGAACTACTTAAAAACTTGAAAGAAGGCGCTATCTTGAAAGGTATGGTCAAAAACCTTACCGATTACGGCGCGTTTATCGATTTAGGTGGTGTAGATGGTCTATTACATATTACCGATATGGCTTGGAAGCGTGTTAAGCATCCGTCTGAAGTTATCGAAATTGGACAAGATATTGAAGTACTTGTTTTACGTTACGACGAAGAGAAGAAACGTGTATCACTTGGTATGAAGCAATTGGGTGAAGATCCTTGGGTTAACATTCTAGACCGTTACCCTGTGAATTCTAAACTTAGCGGTAGAGTGACTAACTTAACTGATTACGGTTGTTTCATTGAAATTGAAGACGGTATTGAAGGACTTGTTCACGTATCAGAAATGGATTGGACTAACAAAAACGTTAACCCAGCTAAAATAGTTTCTTTGGGTGATGAAGTTGAAGTTATGGTTCTTGAAATTGATGACACACGTCGTCGTATTTCATTAGGCATGAAGCAATGTAAAGGCAATCCATGGGAAGATTTCTCAGCTATTCATAAGAAAGGCGACAAAATCAAAGGCCTTATCAAATCAATCACAGACTTTGGTGTGTTCATTGGTTTGGATGGAGAAATTGATGGTTTGGTACATTTATCTGATATTTCATGGGATGAAAAAGGCGATGAAGATCTCCAAAGCTTCAAGAAAGGTATGGAAATTGAAACGGTTATTCTAGCGATCGATTCAGATCGTGAAAGAATTTCATTGGGCATTAAGCAGCTCGAACAAGACCCATTCCAAGAGTTCTTAGCGTCTAACGAGAAAAGTAGTCTAGTAAAAGGTACAGTGAAAGAAGTAGATGCTAAAGGCGCTGTTATCGTGCTTAGAAATGGCATTGAAGGCTATTTACGTGCCTCTGAATTGAATCGCGACCGTGTTGACGATGCTAGAAACATCCTAACTGAAGGCGATGAAATTGAAGCTAAGTTTATTGGTATTGATCGTAAAAATAAAACCATTAACTTATCTATAAAAGCTAAAGATGATGATGAAGAAAAAGCAGTATTGAGCGATTACTCTGCTCAAAATGCTAGCACACCTACATTAGGTGATATCTTCAAAAGCTCAATGGAAGATAAGTAAACTGTTTGGAGCTAGGTGGGAATTCAACTTCCCACCTAGATCCAATTTAAGGTGACTATGTGACTAAATCAGAATTAATAGAAAAATTAGCAGATCAGCAGGTCCATCTTCCTTATAAAGATGTTGAGTTAGCAGTTAAGTGTATTCTCGAGAGAATGAGTAGGGCGCTATCTTCTGGCGAAAGGATTGAGATTAGAGGGTTTGGTAGCTTTTCACTGCACTATCGACCGCCAAGGGTTGGAAGAAATCCGAAAAATGGTGAGTCAGTCGCGTTATCAGGAAAGTATGTGCCCCACTTTAAGCCGGGGAAAGAGTTAAGAATACGGGTTGATGAAGCGAAAGAACGATACAGAATTAAATAAAAAAAGCCCCTTTAAAGGGGCTTTTTTTTGCTTTAAGAAAAGTCCTAATTATACGGGGGCTTGTTATAATCGAACATGAAAGTGACTTACTGACATGATGTCTAAAGCTTTAGAAGGTTAATATGAGATTTTTATACCTATTGTTGTTTGTAGTAATTCTGGTAGTTGGCTTTGTATTGTCAATTTTGAATTCTGCTCCGATACAAATTAATTACTACTATGGCTGGCTTGAAATGCCGTTGTCCTTTGCGCTTCTTACGGCTTTTATTCTAGGTACGTTGATTGGCTTGATGGCTAAAGTTTGGAGTAACTTAGTCCTACGGCAACGTTACTCAGCGTTATCTAAAGAAGCTGCGATCACTAAAAAAGAAGTCTCCAACCTAAGAACTTATCCAGCAAAACGCATAAACTAAATGTTTGAAATTGCAATAATGCTGCTACCAGTTGCAGCAGCCAGTGGATGGTATGTTGCCTCTAGACACTATAAAGCGAAAGCGGAAAAGCCTCTTAATGAACACGAAGGTTATTTTAAAGGGCTAAATTACCTATTAAACGAGCAGCCGGATAAAGCTATCGATGTCTTTATTGACTTGTTGGAAGTTGACGATGAGACGATTGAAGTACATTTGGCTCTTGGCACCTTATTCCGGCAACGTGGAGAGGTTGAAAAAGCAATACGCTTGCACCAAAACTTGATTGCTCGCCCACAAATTAACCATACAACTAGAGCGGGCCTTTTAAATGAGTTGGGTCTCGACTATATGCGTGCTGGTTTGCTTGATCGAGCAGAAAGTATCTTTCTTGAGCTTGAAAAAGGTAATTTGCATAAGGTTAATGTCATTCGGCAATTATTGTCTGTTTATCAGCAAGAAAAAGAGTGGTTAAGTGCAATCGAATATGCAGAAAAATTAGAATCAATTGACCTGTATAAACAGACTTCATTGTTGTCGCATTTGCACTGCGAGGCAGCACTTTTTTACAAAGATGATTCTGACACCAGCATTACAAAAAATCATTTAAGAAAAGCACTTAAAATAGATCCTATATGCGTTAGGGCTAACCTTATTAATGCCGAGATGGCTATAACAACGCGTGGATATAAGCAGGCATTAAAATTCTTAATGAAAATTATGGATCAAGATGTTCGATTTATTCCCGTGTTTATCGATTTGATTCTTACCTGCTTTGATGAGTTGGATAAGCCTAAGCAAAAGTTTGAGTTTCTTGCTAACCTTCAGTCGGCTAATGAATCTACCATTGTTATCAGTCGTTTTATGGATGTATTGCTCAAGCAAAGAGGAGCAGCTGAAGCATCGGCTTTTATGTATAAAAAGTTATTGGAACACCCGAGCAAAAGCTATTTGAAATTGTATGCGCAAGTAGATGCTGGTGAGCCAGAAGATACCGAATCTGTTTTTTTGTGTAATATTATTAAACAGCTTGAGGATGAATCATCTGGTTTTCAATGTAAGCAATGCGGTTTCACCTCTGTTGACTTAAACTGGTGTTGCCCAAGCTGCAAAGAATGGGGAGTTATTGAGCCTGTTTTAATATAGCGACTCCAGGTGTCAGCATTTTCTTACAGTGATTTAGGCATAAGCGTATAGACCCCGCCAGTTGACTTATCCATAGTAAAGAAGCGTTACTAAGTACGGATATTCAATTAATTAATAAATAGGGACATTTATGAAAAAGATTATTATGTTGGTTGCTTCGTTGGTTTGTCTGAGCTTTTCAATGTCAACATTGGCTGTTAATGTTAATACGGCAACGGCTGAAGAAATAGCAAAAGAACTTAAGGGAATTGGGCCAGCTAAAGCAGGGGCTATTGTTCTTTATCGTGAAAAGCATGGTGCCTTTAAAAACTTGAAAGAGCTTACCAAAATAAAGGGGATTGGTGCAGCAACGGTTGATAAAAACCGTGAGAGCATTCAATTAGACGTTAAGTCGTCATAACGAATCATTATAAAAAGCCCTGATTAATCAGGGCTTTTTTATGTCGATGTGGCTAAAACTGACTATCTTTTAAACTCATCGTGCTGTCGCAGCCAGACATAATGTTAGACAGTAACGAACCTGATTGTGGTAACAAGCGTTGCATATAAAACAGACCTGTTGTTAGTTTGCCATCATAAAATTCGTCGGGCATATTGCCTTTTCTATTGAGAGCTTGCTCTGCCATTGAAGCCCACATATAAGCTAGGGCAACTAGTCCAAATAAATTAAGGTAGTCGCTTGCAGCGGCACCGGCTTCATCAGGGTTGGATAAGCCTTTTTGTGCAATAAAAAGCGTAGCCATTTGAAGTCTTGAAAAAGATTTTGCTAAGGGTTGAATGTATGCCGACATACGTTCGTCCTCTGAATGTTGTTCGAGGAATTCTGATAATGGATGAAAAAAGTGGCGTAAGTATTTGCCCATATGAGCCGGCAGTTTACGGCCCACTAAATCCAATGCTTGGATACCGTTAGTACCTTCGTAAATTTTACTTATTCTCGCGTCACGTAGGTATTGTTCCATACCATTTTCACGAATGTAGCCGTGACCTCCATAGACTTGCATACCAAGGCTAGTCGTTATTTCGCCAATATCGGTTAGAAACGATTTCATGACGGGGGTGAGTAAGGAGACCAGTTCATTCGCTTCTTGGCGATGTAAAGAATTAACAGCGTTATGTGATAGATCAAGTTTAAACGATAACCAAAGGCTGAATGCTCGAGCACCTTCGGTATATGCTTTCATTGTCATTAACATCCGTCTTACATCTGGGTGAACGATGAGTGGGTCAGCAGGCTGATCAGGGTATTTATCACCCGAAAGTGCACGTCCTTGGGTGCGTTCTTTTGCGTAGTCTACAGCGCCACAATATGAGGCGTGTGCGAGTGCTAAACCTTGAATTCCCACATGAATACGGGCACTGTTCATCATGATAAACATAGCTTTCATGCCTTTGTTTAGATCACCAATCAGGTATCCATTGGAGCCTTCAAATTCCATTGCGCATGTAGACGATGCCTTGATGCCCATTTTGTGCTCTATACCACTACAAACAGTGCTGTTTGAGTTGCTTAACGTGCCATTGATATCGATATTGATTTTCGGGACAAGAAATAAACTAATACCTTTAATGCCCTCTGGTGCATCGGGAGTTCGTGCTAATACAAGATGAATAATATTTTCGGTCAAGTCGTGTTCGCCAGCTGAAATAAATATTTTGCTACCAGTAATGGCATAGCTTCCATCTTCTTGATGAATGGCTTTAGTTCGGATGAGCCCTAAGTCAGTGCCGCATTGAGGTTCAGTTAGACACATGGTGCCGCTCCACTTTCCTGAGACCATATTGGGCAGAAATTTGGCTTTTAGCTCTTCGCTGGCAAATTGCTCAATCGCGTTATAGGCGCCTAGAGTCAACCCCATATACATTGTGAATGACATATTGCCTGAAATAAGCATTTCATCGACTGCATTCGCAATGTAATGAGGCAAGCCTTGTCCGCCGTATTCTGCTTTACAGGTTAAATTGCCCCAACCAGCGGCCGTCATCTCTTGGTAAGCCTGCTTAAACCCCTTAGGTGTTGTGACGATACCGTCTTTAAATGAACAACCTTCTTCGTCACCGGATCTATTAAGCGGAAATAATAAGGTCTCGCTCACTTTGCCGGCTTCTTCAAAAATAGCAGCCGTGAGATCGGCTGTCATATTAGCGAACATGGGGATGCTGTCTAGTTCAGAGGTATTTAAAAACTCATGCACTAGGTAGTTAATATCATCAACCGGCGCTTTTAAAGTAGCCATACTTAATTCCTTAAAGGTTTTCCAGTTTCAAGCGTATGTTGAACTCGGTCGAGTGTTTTGTGTTGTTTTATCAATGTCATAAAAGCCTTACGCTCTAATGACAGCAAATCATCTTCTGAATGCAATTCTGAAATATCTGTTTCATCGCCAGTCAATACCATGGCAAGCTGATTCGCAACGACGGCATCGTATGAAGTGGCTTTGCCCGATTTTACAAAACTGTCAACGGCTAAGTTGAGTGCAGTGCTAGCGGTAGGACCGGGTAATGAAATATTGTTGCGTTCAGGAGGTATATACTCAGCGGCCAGTTGTAAGGCTTTGTTTTTGGCGTCGAATAATAAACGTTCACGGTTCATCGTAATGCCATCTGACGGTGCCAGAAACAGATGGCTTTTGGCTTCGTCAGCTGAAGTGGATACGCTTGCTGTACTAATCAGTTCAAAAGCTTTGCTGATAGCGGGCATAGGCCCTTTCGGGCGTTTTGGGTTTAGCATCCAGCGAGTGAGCATTTCTTTACTGCCGCCCCATGAGGGAATAAGACCGACTCCGGCTTCAACTAATCCAATGTATGATTCGGCATGTGCTTGAATGGCATCACAATGGAGTAAACTTTCACAGCCTCCACCTAAGGCCATCCCAGCGGGTGCGCCAACAACGGGGAAAGGGCTGTGTTTCATAGCTTTGTATGTGTCTTGACCCGACTTCACCATCGCCTCTATTTGCGGCCAAGCTGCAACATTAGCGGCGAATAATGCCAAGCCAATATTGGCCCCAACAGAATAGTTGTCAGCTTCGTTATATAACACTAAGGCTTTATATTTGGTTGGAATGATTGCAATAGCGATATCAATCATCCCTAGTATATCGGGGTCAATTGAATTCATTTTGCTATGAAATTCTAGGCACAAAACAGCATCGCCAATATCCCACAAGCTGGCGGATGGATTATGCTTAATGGGTTGTTGATTTTGCTTGATATCGGCTAATAACAAAACACCATTTTCACGCGTTAGGGTTTGATACTCGCCTTTTAAATCTAAGCATTGGCGTTGTTTATTGTGAACCCGATACAGCGGTCGGCCCTTAGCCTCCTCCAAAATGGGAGGGATAGGCAGCCCGTTTGCATTGAGTTTACCGATAAACCACTCAACGCCGAGTTTATCTATCAGCTCAAAAGGCCCGTATTTCCAGTTGTAGCCGAGCCTCATAGCGCGGTCGATAGCATCAATGCTAGCGGCGATTTCTGGAATTAATCCGGCAGAATAATGGAGTGTTTTTGATAACACCGACCAAACAAAACTACCTCCTTTGTCATCAAAGCTGACTAATTTACGCAAATCTTTCGCTGTGGATGGTGCTAAGCAAGCTAAGGAGGCTTTTTGACTAGGCGCATATTTGCCGGTTTTTAAATCGATGGATTCCTTAACTTTTTTGCCATTTTCTTTATTGAGTCGGTAAAAACCACCTTTTCCCTTACGGCCGATGTAGCCATCATCAATCATTTTCGTAACAAGATCTGGGATAACGGCCTGTTCGTGAAAAGCATCTGCTTCGGGTAATGAGTGAGTCATAGACGCCAATATATGAGGCATAATATCGATACCAACCAAATCCATTAAACCGAAAACTCCCGTTTTTGGTATACCCATTGGTTTGCCACATAGAGCATCAGCCTCATCAATAGTTAACCCCAAACGGATGGTTTCAAGCAGCGCCGTTTGCATCCAATAAGCCCCAATTCTGTTAGCAATAAAGCCGGGTGTGTCGTTACATTTTACGACGCCTTTCCCAAGGTGGTGATCGCAAAAATAGTCAAGAGTATCAACCGATTCTTGGCGCGTATTAGGGCCTTGAACGATTTCCATTAAACGCATGTAGCGCGGTGGGTTAAAAAAATGAGTAATTAAAAAATTGCTGGTAAAACTGTCGGGCATGCCTGCCGTTAAGTCAGCCAGCGGTAAAGTTGAGGTGTTCGACGAAATAATACTGTTTGGTTTTCGAACGCGATCAATTTTTTTATAAAGCGCCTGTTTTAAGTCAAGCCGCTCAATGATGACCTCGATAATCCAGTCAACATCCGCCAACTCAGCTAGATGGTCTTCTAGGTTGCCAGGCGTAATATGTTTGGCGTTACGTTTATGCATTAAAGCGGCAGGCTTAACTTTTAGTAACTTTTGAATAGCGCTTTCAGCGATAATATTTCTATTTGTAGCGCCGTCAGGCACGATGTCTAATAACAAAACCTTTTTGCCTGAATTGGCAATTTGCGCGGCGATACCGCTGCCCATTACGCCAGCGCCAATCACGGCAACGCGTTCAATGTTCATTAGATAGACTCCAATATCGTTGCGATGCCTTGACCGCCGCCGATGCACTGGGTTGCTAATGCGTATTGTTTGTTTTCACGTGTTAATAAAGAAGCTGCTTTTCCCGTAATACGAGCACCTGTAGCGCCAAGGGGATGACCTAAAGCTATGGCGCCACCGTCTAAATTCACGCGTTCCATTGGGATGCCTAAGTCTTGAATGCAGGCAATGGATTGACTGGCAAAGGCTTCGTTAATCTCGATAATGTCGATATCCTTGATGCTCAATGAGGCGCGTAATAAGGCTTTTTTTGTCGCGGCAATGGGGCCAAGGCCCATCGTTTCTGGTGCGCAACCTGCTACCGCAATACTCTTAATACGTGCTAAAGGCGATAAGCCGTTTTGTTTTGCATACTCTTCACTGCAAACCAGTGTGGCGGATGCGCCATCAGTTAAAGGCGATGAGGTGGCGGCTGTTACCGTGCCATTGGCTAGGAAAGCCGGTTTCAAGCCTGCTAAATCGTCTGATGTGGTGTTGGGGCGTAGGCAACCATCCACATTGACTGTGCCGGTTCGGGTAACGATAGGCACGATTTCATCGGTGAAATAGCCTTGCTGTTGAGCAGAAATGGCTTTTTGTTGGCTAATAATGGCGAACTCATCTTGTTGTTGACGCGTAAGCTTGTATTGTTTTGCAACGTTCTCAGCGGTTTCGCCCATACTGATGTAAGCGGCGGGGAGAGATTTATATAGCTCGGGGCTTGGCATAGGGTTATAACCACCCATAGGGATACGGCTCATGGATTCAACGCCGGCACAGATAAAAGCCTCGCCTGCATCCATTTGGATGGCACCCGCGGCCATATGTATGGCTTGCATTGATGAGCCACAAAAGCGATTAACCGTGGTCGCTGCAATGGATTGTGGAAGCCCGGCCATTAAACCAGCAAGCCTAGCGATATTAAAACCTTGCTCGCCTTCAGGGAATGCACAGCCCATGATAAGGTCTTCAAGGGTGTTTGGGTCGATGCCTGTTTTTGTCACTAGACTGGCGATCACTTGTGCGGCCATGTCATCTGGCCTAACGGTCGCTAAAGCACCTTTGTGTGCAAATGTTTGAGGGGATCTTGCGTAAGCAGCGATGACGACATTTTTCATGTTAACTCCATTTGATTGCTAATTCTTTGTTAAGTGACTGTATGCTTACACTCAATGAATCTCATTGAGTTGATTCAATGTTTTGGCGATGTCACAACGATCTTAATTCGCGCCTTAACACCTTGCCAACATTGGTTTTAGGTAGTTCTTGAATAAAGACAATTTTGTCAGGCGTTTTATAAGCGGTTAAATTCTTTTTGCAGTGGGCGATTAAATCAGCTTCGCTGAGGGAATCGTCTTTTTTGACGACGAATGCTTTAACGGCTTCGCCGCGTTTTTCATCGGGTACACCAATCACACCACATTCAAGAACACCGTCGTGTTCAACGATAATATTTTCAACTTCATTGGGGTAAACGTTAAAGCCAGAGACTAAAATCATGTCTTTTATCCGGTCGATTATGTAGAAAAAGCCATTGCCATCCATTTTTGCAACATCACCTGTTTTAAGCCAGCCACCATCCGATAAAACATTGGCCGTTTCTTCTGGGCGATTCCAATAGCCTCGCATAACTTGTGGGCCTTTAACGCATAGCTCACCAGATTCGCCATCTGTAATAACCTGCCCTTTATCATCAACTAGCTGGCAGTATGTTGACGAAATAGGAAGGCCAATGCTGCCATTGTATTCTTTAAGGTTTAAAGGGTTGATACACACCGCTGGCGATGTTTCTGTCAAGCCGAAGGCTTCAACCAGTGTGCAACCTGTTATTTGCTTCCATTGCGCCGCCACGGCCGGTTGCACCGACATGCCGCCACCAAGAGTGATTTTAAGCTTAGAAAAGTCAATGTCACTAAAGCCCTTGGTATTGATAAGGGCGTTGAATAAGGTGTTAACACCGGTAATGGCGGTAAAAGGAATGCTACTGAGTTCTTTTACAAAACCTGCAAAATCTCTGGGGTTGGTAATTAAGATGTTTTTTGCGCCAGCTTCCATAAAGACGAGGCAGTTAGCGGTTAATGAAAAGATGTGATAGAGCGGTAGCGCGGTGATAACGATTTCGTTGCCTAAGATAACGTCATTTTTTATCCATTCGGATGCTTGCAACATATTGGCAACCATATTTTTATGGGTCAATATAGCGCCTTTAGAGACCCCTGTTGTGCCGCCGGTGTATTGCAGAAATGCGATATCGTCGTGTGTTGGCGCAATATGAGTAAACTCTAGTTTTGCACCTTCAGATAAGACATTCTTGAATGAAATGGCGTTTGCTAAGGAAAAGCTGGGCACCATTTTTTTAACGTATTTAACGACTAGGTTGATCAGCATTGATTTTGGAAAATCAAGCATATCGCCCATTTTGGTGACGATAATATGCTCAAGCTGGGTATCAGCAACAACTTCTTGAACGGTGCTGGCGAAGTTTTCAACAACAATAATGGCTTTAGCACCAGAATCGTTTAGTTGGTGACGTAATTCGCGCGCAGTATATAGTGGGTTCGTATTGACTACCGTTAAGCCAGCCCTAAGAACGCCAAAAATACAGACAGGGTTCTGTAGCAGGTTCGGCATCATAATCGCAACGCGGTCGCCTTTGTCTAAGCCTAGTTTGTTTTGTAAGTAGCTAGCGACTGCTCTGGTTGAGGACTCAAACTCAGCATAAGTCAGCGTTTTACCGAAGTTACTAAAAGCAGGCCTGCTGGCAAATTGCTCAACGCTTTGCTCAAAAATTTCAACAACGGAGGCGTATTTGTTGATATCTATATCGGCATTAATGCCTTCTGGATAACTATTTAACCAAGGTCTGTCCATGATGCTTTCCTTTGTCGGCTGCATATTAAAGTCGAGTAAAGCGAGTCTGTTTTTTCCACAGCTACAAAATTTGTAACGTTTGAAGAAAAACCAGCCCAACGGTATAAATAATCCTATATTAAAAGGTCGTGGTAAAGGGACTTTGTTTAATTCAAGCAAAATGTGATAGTTCAAAGATTTCAACGAGCTTGAGAACTGAGCGCTGCTGGATTTGATTCGTATCAACACTATCAGTGCATTAACAGTGTTGGATAGTGAGCACTGGATTCACTCTGGCATAACTAAAGGAACAAGGTTTTTATTGCAAAAAAACTAAATAAAGGCACTATGTCATTTTGTTGAATTGTAATTAGGAAAAATTAATGTCATCTGTTTTAGTTAAGAAGAAAGGAAATATCGCTTGGCTTATTTTAAATAGGCCTGAAAAATTGAATGTATTGGGTTTGGAGATGCCAGCAGATTTGCGACGTTGTACCCAAGAATTGAAAAATGATGAAAAAGTTAAGTGCGTTATCATCACGGGAGCGGGTGATCACTTTATGGCTGGGGGTGATATTGATTACTTTAAATCTCTGGTTGATGCTTATGCGGTAGAAGGCGAATCGGCCTTACCGGATGATATGTTTAGTGATTTGCATGAAGCGATTCTAAATATTACGTCGATGGAAAAGCCAGTTGTGGCGAGTGTTCAAGGCGCTGTTGCAGGCTTTGGCTTAAGTTTGATGCTGGCGTGCGATATGGTGGTAGCTGCTGAGAGTGCGGTTTTATCGGTTGCTTATTGTAAAATTGGCACGACGCCGGATGGTGGGATGACGTACTTCTTACCGCGAGCGGTTGGCCAAAAAAGAGCAATGGAGCTGGCGTTGACAGGGCAACGATTTTCGGCAGAACAAGCCGAGCAATGGGGAATGGTCAATCAGGTCGTTAGCACAGATGAGCTGGAGACTAAAACTAAGGAGTTGGCGGACACATTATGCAGAGGGCCGAATGATGTGTTGGCGAGAACCAAGCTATTGCTCAACCAAACGTACGATGTCAGTTTAAAAGACCGGTTGGATGAAGAGGCTGAGAATTTTTATTCGAGTATGTTGAAAGAAGATTTTACTGAAGGTGTCACTTCGTTTTGTGAGAAACGCCGCGCGCAATTTAAGTAGGCGCTCAACATACCATTTAAAATGAACACTAATATAGCCATCATCGGACTGGGATATGTGGGCTTGCCCTTGGCGGTTGAGTTGGGCAAGCAGTATCCTAGCATCGGCTTTGATATCAGTAAGGAACGTATAGCGGCATTAAACGAGGGTGTGGATGTAACACTTGAGATGTCAACTGCTGAAATAGCAGCAGCTAAGCAGTTGTTTTTTACGACAGACACAACAGAACTCTCTACGGCTAATATTTATATCATTACAGTCCCTACGCCAATAGATAAGGGTAATAACCCGAATTTAACGCCGATAAAAGAGGCCACGAAAACAGTGGCTGGCTATTTGAGTGACGGCGACATCGTCATTTATGAATCAACCTTATATCCGGGCGCAACAGAAGAAGTTTGTGTGCCCATTCTAGAACAGCTCTCAGGTCTGATATTCAATGATGGGTTCTTTTGTGGCTATAGCCCGGAGCGCATTAATCCCGGTGATAAAGAACGTAGCTTAACGACCATTACCAAGGTCACATCAGGCTCAACAGCGAGGGCTGCAACAACGGTTGATAATTTATATCAATCTATTATTCCGGCCGGGACGCATAAGGTCAGTAGTATAAAGGTAGCCGAAGCCGCTAAAGTCATTGAGAACACGCAGCGCGATATTAATATCGCCTTAGTTAATGAATTGGCGCTTATTTTTAATAGAATCGGTATCGACACTGAAGAAGTTCTGCAAGCCGCTGGTACGAAATGGAACTTCCTACCCTTTAGACCTGGACTAGTGGGCGGGCATTGCATAGGTGTAGACCCTTATTACCTAGTACATAAAGCTGAAACACTGGGCTATCACCCGCAGCTGATTGCGGCGGCTAGGCGCATTAACGACAATATGGGGTCTTTTGTTGTCAGTGAAGTGGTTAAGTTAATGGCGGTAAAAAGGTTAAGTATCGTTGGCGCGAAGGTATTGATGATGGGGCTGTCATTCAAAGAGAACTGTCCCGATTTGAGAAATACCCGTGTTATTGAGATGGTTGAAGAGTTGCAGCTATGCAATGCAGA
>MAAC01009917.1_pt1 | contig 21444 bp, 18 predicted proteins | sample 1115981 | NCBI WGS metagenome assembly MAAC01 (sample SAMN04961126, study PRJNA320927) | seawater metagenome | isolation source: sample BD02T64 sea water enriched with oil for 64 days | place: USA:Gulf of Mexico | collected 2013-07-27
AATATCACTTCATCGTTACTGTGATTTATAAGGGAGTAACCATTATTACATTACAGCGCCTTGAATTGAAATCGCTCAAGCACTCTGAAACCTGCATCTTGAATGGTAACGGGTATATAAATGGATCAATCTATATCGTTAAAGAAAATGATTATTACATCTTCAAGCGCATTTTTATGCTCCAATAAGAATATACACGTCAGGTTAGCGTCAAGGAATGTGATGAAAATAACTGGTTGTAAATGAAAAGGTATGATTAAATGACTGGTATTATTTACAGTGCTTTGGTTTTCTTTTATGGCCTTTTCTTTACAACAACCTGAATTTTTGGTTATTTTCCTTATATGTTCATTATTGGTTTTATTATTAGTATTGTTATTTGTTGTGCGTCAAAGTACACAGATAACGAAGCTACAATCGATGATTGAGCTTACTTCAAACTCACATAACAATGTATTAGCGCAGAATTTTGATAAGCAGCAATTGCAACTTGCTAGCGTCTTTGATCAAAAAATGGCTGATTTGCGTATTAAGTTATTAAGAGAGTTGAATAGCCAGAAAGAACAACTTAATCAAACGTTAAGTCAAAACCAAAATCAGACACTTGAGCAGTTAATTAATCATTTAAATAAAACTACGCAAGCAAATAGAGAAGAGTTAAGCAGGTCGTTAATACAAAGTAGTGAGCAAATGACTAAACGTATTGATGTACTTACCCAAGCGACAGATAAACGTTTACAAGAAATTAGCGGTCAAGTAGAAAAACGTTTAGCAGAAGGCTTTGAAAAAACCACTAAGACCTTTAGCGATATTTTACAGCGATTAGCATTGATTGACGATGCACAGAAAAAGATCACTGAATTATCAACCAATGTAGTGAGCTTACAAGAAGTATTAAACGATAAACGCTCGCGTGGGGCATTTGGTGAAGTACAATTAAATTCTTTACTACGTAATGTATTACCAGAGCAAAGTTTTAAACTACAACATACGTTATCAAATGGTAAAATTGCTGATTGCGTTTTATTTTTGCCACAACCGACCGGTAACGTAGTGGTGGATGCTAAATTTCCGTTAGAAAATTATCGAAAAATGATGGATTTTGAACAAGCAGACTCTGATAGAAAAATCGCACAACGTCAATTTAAAATCGATATTAAAAAACATATCAATGATATCAGTGGTAAATATTTAATCGATAAAGAAACGGCTGATGGTGCGATTATGTTTATTCCGGCAGAAGCTATTTTTGCTGAGATTCATGGTCATCAAAGTGACTTGGTTGACTTTGCTAATAAAAAACGGGTTTGGTTAGCTTCGCCAACCACGTTGATGGCTATTTTAACCACCGCGCGTTCGGTGTTAAAAGATGAAGCGACTCGTAAACAAATACATATAATTCAAGCGCATTTATCTGATTTAGCACAAGACTTTAATCGCTTTAAAGGACGTTTTGCTAGCTTAGCCAAACATATAGATCAAGCGGCAGTCGATGTGAAACAAATTCATACCTCGGCGGACAAAATATCGAGTCGTTTTGAAAAAATTGAACAGGTTGAACTGCAAGAGCCAACGCCTGCTGACAATGCTATTGCTAGCGCGAATTAAAATGCCACATTAATGAAAACAATAATAAGTAGAACAGGGCAAAAATAGCGTAAATAAAATCCAAAAGCCTTTAGTTTTCTATTGTTTTGCAATTGCGCTATATCGGTAAGTTGGTTGCCTCGTTGCCAAATCCAACCAACGACAATGAAGTAAAACAGAGACATTAAAGGTTGTAAAACTGTGGTAAGGAGCCGAATAACTAAACCAAATAACACATCAAAAAATGCCACTAAGGTCATGCTGGCTATAAAAACAATGGCAGATACTAACCAAGTAGCGCGTTTTCGACTTATATTTTTATCTTCAACTAAATAAGACACAGGCACTTCGGTTGATGAAATTGTAGAGGTTAGTGCTGCAATTGATAATAAAGAAAAAAAACTAAAAGATACGACTAAACCCACTGAACCCATAGAAGCAAATAAAGAGGGTAAAATTGTAAAAATCAATTGTCCTTCACCAATTAAATTTCCATCACTAAACACTTCTTGTCCTGCGTGTTGAGCAACAAATAAAGCCGGTATTATTAGCAATCCAGCTAAGAAGGCAATAAAAGTATCAAGTGCAGCAATAGATAATACAAGTTTACCAATGTCTTGATCTTTTTTCATATATGAGCCATATACCATCATGCCGCCAACACCAATAGAAAGAGAAAAGAAGGCTTGTCCCATCGCTGAAATAATTAATTTTGGCTCAGTTACTTGGTTAAAATCAGGAATCAAATAAAGGGCTACGCCTTCTTGTGCGCCATCTTGTTGTAAAATATAAATAACTAAACCAATTAACATCAATAATAAAATGGGCATTAATCGTGACGACCACCGCTCAATTCCTGCATGAACACCTTGATGAATAATAAAAGCCCCTAATAGAATAAAAACAGGTGTAAAAATAACATTACGTAAAGTACTTGACGTTGACAGCCAATTGGCCATATCAATAAAGCCGAACAGCTCAGATAATGCGCTTAACGCATGCGCTAACATCCAGCCAGCAACAATAGTATAAAAACTAAGCATCATCATGGCGCCAACTAAACCTATGATGCCTGCGTTTCGCCCCGTTTTCTTAAAGCGTTCTCCACAAGCCTGCATTAGTGCATTAACTGGGTTTCTTTGTGCTTGATTGCCAATATAAACTTCAGCATACAATGCAGGTACTGCCAATAAAACCGTGACGATAAGGTAGACAAACAGAAAAGCACCGCCACCATTATTAGCCGCTTGGGTCGGAAACCCCCAAATATTGCCTAATCCTATAGCGGAGCCAGCGGCTGCTAAAATGAAACCAAGTCGAGAATGAAATGAGTCACGGGTAATCGAGGAAGATGACATAGAGTTTATAGTTACTAGGGGGAAATTTATATTGTTGGTGAGCTTACCGAGTAAAGTTGCCCGAGTAAAGTGGTGAAGAGGAAGTATTAATTATTCATTATTATTACACATTAATGGTGATTTAATCTCAGTAATTTATGTTATTATCATGCAAATTTTATCTGTATTTTTTAAAGAGTTTACTATGCTGCAACATCAAATTATCCCTGTTACGCCTTTTCAACAAAATTGTACTTTATTTTGGTGCGATGAAACCATGCAAGCAGCGGTAATTGATCCTGGAGGCGATATCGAGAAAGTGATTGCGGCCATTGATAACCATCAACTAACTTTAGCTAAAGTACTGCTTACTCATGCTCATATTGATCACGCTGGCGCAACAGATGCCTTAGCAAAGCATTATAATGTTGAAATTGAAGGACCTCATAAAGAAGATCAGTTCTGGATAGATAGGATTGAAGATCAAAAGCAGCGTTTTGGTTTTGCTCATGCAGAATCATTTTCACCTGACAGGTTTTTAAATCAAGGTGATACAGTTAGTTTTGGTAATATCACGTTAGAAGTCTACTTTTGTCCGGGACATACACCAGGACATGTGGTTTTTTTCCACCGTGAATCAAAATTAGCGCAAGTAGGCGATGTTATCTTTCAAGGCTCAATTGGTAGAACGGACTTTCCTCGTGGTGACCATGCAACCTTAATAAACTCTATTCGTAATAATATCTTTCCTCTTGGTGATGATGTTCGTTTTATTCCGGGCCACGGTCCTATGAGTACTTTTGGTCAAGAACGACGCAGTAACCCATTTGTCAGTGATTCAGCTGTTGGTGCAAATAGATAATATGGCTAGCTTTGTTTTTCGTGCACAAGGATGCCTTAAAAAAATTGATTCAAGTAAAATTTTTCAAGGCATTATTATTGCCGTTATTTTATTATCAGCGTTATTAATTGGTGCTAAAACTCATAACTTATCAGCAAATATTGTCGCTGTTTTGGCGCTACTCGATTTTGGTATTACCATTTTTTTTGTGGTTGAAATTGTTATTCGCTATTTAGCTTGCCCCAGTAAAAAGAAATTTTTTCATAGTGGCTGGAATATTTTTGACACGGTTATTGTTATTGGTAGTTTAATTCCAGCCGGTGGCTCTGGTGTACTGTTAGCTCGTTTACTACGGGTGTTTAGAGTTTTACGATTAGTTTCAATGGTGCCTGAATTACGCTTGTTAATTAATGCACTGCTCAAGGCTATTCCGCGTATGGGCTATATTGCTTTGTTAATGTTCGTTATTTTTTATATATACGCAGCAATGGGGAGCATGTTCTTTCATCAAATTAATGAAGTGTTATGGGGAGATGTTTCAATCTCAATGTTAACCTTATTCAGAGTTGCAACGTTTGAAGACTGGACAGATGTTATGTATGAAACCATGGCTGTGCATCCTTTAAGCTGGATTTATTATTTGAGTTTTATCTTTTTAACTGCTTTTATCTTCTTAAATATGATGGTGGGTACAGTACTTGAAGTCATGAGCCAAGAACATGAGAATTTTCGTGCAGAACAACATGGCGAAAGCAATGAAGGTGGAGAGCCAGCAAGTCGTGCTCAAATTGAAAAACTTGAGCACGAGTTAAGCGAAATTAAACAACTTCTATTAAAGCAATCGAACCATACTAGTGGGTAGACTTATCTTGATAAAAGAAGAGCTACCTACCTGGGTATAAAGCAAAAAACACTCTACTAAAATAAGCACAATAAATTAATTTTTATGAATGTTGTGTCTTTTTATAGCGCATCAAAATGGTGTCTAAGTGATTAGCAAATGTTTGTCTATCGCTTTGACTTAAAGGTGGGGGTCCACCGGTTTGTACTCCGCTTGCACGCATAGTGTCCATAAAGTCACGAATATTGAGTCGTGACTTTATATTTTCTTTGGTAAATAACTCACCTCTTGGACTTAACACAATACCTGATTTGGTTATCACTTCATCGGCAAGCGGAATATCTGAAGTAATGACTAAATCATTCTTTTCCACGCGCTTTACAATTTCATCATCGGCAACATCAAAACCTGAACTTACTTGCATAAAATGGATGGTTTTTGATGGCGGTATACGAATGTGATGATTTGCCACTAAGGTTGTAGATATTTTTGTACGTTCAGCCGCTTTAAATAAAATCTCTTTTATTACTACGGGACAGGCGTCGGCATCAACCCAAATTTTCATAGTTATCCTTAATAAATGCTATTATACCAATACGAATAAAGATGTGATCATTCTAAATGGACTAAATATTCCAATAACGTCGTTGCTTACAATCACACACGCCAGCTATTACTCAATCAAGCACCTTGTTCTTGAAAATTTATCCTCATTAATATTTGATCACTAACTTACTAGTATTGGTATTATGGATTATCATAACGTATTTAAACGTGATTAATGTGAATAACTTGATAAAACCGCACTATGCTCAAATATGGCAAACTATACAGCTTATTCCACAAGGGAAGGTAGCTTGTTATGGTCAAATTGCTGATTTAGCAGGCTTGCCAGCTAGAGCGCGTTTAGTAGGAAAGGCATTAGGGTGTGTACCTGAACCTGGTTGGCGAGGTCAGGCAGTTCCTTGGTATCGGGTGATAAACTCGCAAGGTAAAATATCTTTTCCTATCGGCAGTGAATATTTTGAAAAACAAAAGCAGCTTTTACAAGACGAGCAGGTGGTTGTTATCGGTTCAAGAGTTAAGTTGAAAGAATTTCAGTGGCAGCCAGATCTAGCTGAGTTATTATTTTCTCTAGAGTTTTAATACCAGTTTCATTAAGTTTGTGATCTTGTTATACGTAGGGAAAATATTTTAGGGGAAGACTGAGCAAATCACACACAGCGTTACATTTGTTTTTAAGGGAATAACTCTTAATAAAAAATATGCCTTGATTATCAATCGCTCAGACTTCCTGAAACGAGCGTCTTCAAGTGGAACGGGTATAAGCCTAAATTAATAGCATCTATGTTATTTTTTATTCAATTTTGGTTACGCAATGATATAAAAACCTGAAGCAGCCTCTCTACTTTCCCCATTAATTATAACAAAATTCATTACAGTAATAACCACTCTAAAACGGTGTTTTTAGCGATTGTCATTGATAAACCTCTTCTTTATGTTCCTGTTATTAAGTGTTTTAGGCTCAAATTTTGTAAGTGTTTTTTATAGTGGGCAGACCTTTTAAATCAATCCCATCATTCTTGTGTTAATTATTAACGTAAATAAGTATTGAGCTTGTTACTTTATAACTGTATGATGACTTATCAAATGAATATTGCTTATGTTGTGCACTTGAAAACCAAGATTGTACACCGTAATGGAGACTATTAATGCTACCCCTCTCTAGTTGTAAACCAGAAAGTATTGTTGAAAAAGGAACCGGCTGTATGAATACCTTAGTTGAGTCTGGCTGGAGCGTATTAGCTGAAGATATTAGCTTTCCGGCAGCTGTAATCAATCAAAAGTTATTAGTCAATAATGCCCAGTGGATGCAAACGTTTAGTCAACGATCTAAGGTTAAGCTTGCTCCACATGGTAAAACGACCATGTCCCCCGAATTATTCAATCTTCAACTGCAACATGGTAGTTGGGGGATAAGCCTTGCAACAGTACCGCAAGTAGTAACCGCTTATAAAAGCGGCATTAAACATATCATTTTAGCCAATCAACTAATAGGCCATCGTCATTTTGAAATTATGGCTGAGCTGTTAAGCGTAGGTGATTTAGAGTTTTATTGTTTTGTTGACTCGATTGAAAATGCCAAAAGTTTAGGACAATACTTTTCAGATAAAAATACCCAATTGAATGTTTTGCTCGAAATAGGTGTTGTCGGCGGACGATGTGGTTGGCGAGATAATGACAAGGTTATGCAACTTTGTGATGTTATTTCACAGTATCCAGGATTACAAATTCGTGGCGTTAGCTTCTACGAAGGTGTTATCCACGGCGAAAATGCCACTAATGAAATTATTGATTTTGTCAAAAATATAAAAAAACTATGTCAAAATTTACATAGTCATGGTGTGTTTTCTTCAGGTGAAGTGATTATCACAGGAGCCGGTTCAGCTTGGTATGATCTCGTTGCAGAACATTTGTATGACCCTGATAGTAACTTTGAATATACCGCTATAATTCGTCCCGGTTGTTACCTTATTCACGATACTGGTATCTATCAAGATGCTCAGCAAGCTGTATTAGCACGAAGTGAACTGGCACAAAATTTATCTTTAGAGCCGACAGGGGAGCTAATGTCTAGCCTCTCAATATGGGCTTATGTATATTCAATTCCGGAGCCGGGATTAGTGATTGTGGGAATGGGCAAGCGGGATGTTGCTTTCGATGCGGGTTTACCTATCCCTACATTGCATTACCGCCCAGGAACAACAATGCCAGTAAAGGCTGACAGCCAATGGCAGCTTGTTAATATTATGGATCAACACTGCATGATGAAAACCCCAGCAGATGCTGATTTATTACCTGGTGATTTGATCAGCTTCTCGACTTCTCATCCATGTTTAACTATAGATAAATGGCGTTTTATTGGTTTGATTGATGATGACTTTATCATTAGAAAACAAATCTCAACGTACTTTTAATTTTAACGTAATTTATTACTAAGGGAGTATTAATTATGGATATAGTCTCAGCGATAAAAGAAAGACTGGCTCACTTGCGTCCATCGGAACAAAAAGTGGCTAAAGTGATATTAAGTGATATCAGCTATGCAGCAAGTGCATCAATTAATGAATTGGCAGACAAAGCAGAAACCAGTCATACCAGCATTACTCGTTTAGCAAAAGCACTTGAGTGCAAAAATGTGCGTGAACTAAAGCTTAAGCTAGCTCAATCAGCTGCTGTGGGTGAAAGGTTCAATAGTACCAAACAAGTTGAAAAGAAAGATATTCCAGCGATATATCAGGCGATACACGACATTTTAGAAATAAACGCTGGTTTGATCACTGATGAAACCATTCAAAAAGCCAGTAAAGTGATTAATGCCGCCGGACATACGCTGATTTTCGGTGTAGGTGGTGGTAGCACGGTAATGGCACAAGAATGCCATTACCGATTGTTTCGCTTAGATTTAAGAAGTAATGCTTATTCAGATCCTATGTTGATGAGAATGACGGCAGCGACAGTCGATGCGGATGATGTGGTGATTTGTTTGTCTTTAGGCGGAGTCAGCCCAGACGTTCAAGTTTCGGCACAAATTGCTAAAGATTATGGCGCGCATATTGTTGCTATATGCCCTGAAGGGCCCTTAGCTGATTTAGCTGATGTTCACTTGTCAATTGAAACTCATGAAACTGATTATATATTTAAGCCCAGCGCTTCTCGATATGTGATGCTGGCCGCAATAGACATATTAGCCAGTGAATTGGCCATTAAAAATCAGCGTAAATCTCGAGAAAAGCTAAGGCGCCTAAAAGTACATTTAGACGAACATCGTGACTCTTCAGACCGATTACCTTTAGGGGATTAATGAATGCCAATTTCACATGAGCAGCACTGCGACACTTTAATTACCAACGCAATAGTACTTGATGGTTCGGGTGCAAATGGCATAGTGCAAGACGTTGCTATTCGTGGCGATAAGATACTCGCGGTGGGTAATCTATCTAAGGCATGCGCAGACAATATTATTGATGCAACGGGCTTAGTGTTAGCACCTGGCTTTATTGATGTGCATACTCATGATGATCTTGAAGTGATAAGAAACCCCGATATGTTGGCAAAAATTAGTCAAGGTGTCACCAGTGTTATCGTTGGTAACTGTGGGATCAGCGCAAGCCCCTATGTTAATGATGTTACTCCGCCTGATCCTATTAATTTATTGGGCAATAAAGATGAATTTATCTTTCCAACGTTAGCCGCTTATATTGCCCAAATAAAAGCAACGCCACCTGCTGTTAATGTTGTTGCTTTAGTAGGCCATACTGCATTGCGTGCGCAAGTAATGAGTGAGCTTGACCGAGCTGCTAGTACTGAAGAAGTTTTAGCGATGGCGAAAATATTACGTGGTGCACTTGAGCAAGGAGCCAAAGGATTAAGTTCAGGTCTTGCTTATAAAAATGCTCATGCATCACCTACTGCTGAAGTAGCCGCTTTAGCTGCAGAATTGGCCGAATTTGATGCGATTTATACTACACATTTGCGTACAGAGTTTGATGGTATTCTTGGCGCATTAGATGAGGCATTTTCTGTCGGAAGAAAAGCTAAAGTTCCAGTGGTTATTTCACACCTAAAGTGTGCAGGAAAACACAACTGGGGTAGAGCAAAAGAAATTATTAACCATATAAAAGATGCTCAACAATCACAAAAAATTGCTTGTGATTGTTATCCTTATAATGCCAGTTCAAGCACATTAGATTTAAATCAAGTGACCGATGACTTCGATATTTTTATTACGTGGTCTGATTCATACCCTGAACAGGCGGGACAAATATTAGCGGAGATTGCTAATCAATGGCAGTTATCCTTACATGACACAGCACTAAAATTACAACCGGCTGGTGCTGTATATCATGGTATGAATGAAGCTGATGTTCAGGAGATTATCACATTGCCAAACAGCATGATTGGCTCTGATGGCTTACCTTGTGATCCACACCCTCACCCAAGACTATGGGGCTCTTTCCCACGGGTATTAGGACATTACAGTAGAGACTTACAACTATTACCTTTAGCTACAGCTGTTCACAAAATGACGGGGCTTTCCGCCACCGAATTTCAACTAACATCGCGCGGCTTTATCAAGGTTGGTTATTACGCTGACATAGTGTTATTTGATCCTTTAACAATTAAAGACACCGCCAGTTTCACTTCACCTTTTGAAATTTCAACAGGTATTGAAAAGGTCTGGGTCAATGGTCAATTAACTTATCAAGTAGGTACAAACAGAAGTCTTGCCCAACCAGTACGAGCAGGACGATTTTTAGCACATATACCCGCTCCACTTGAAGATGCATGATTGAGCTAGAATTAGAAGTGCCTTTAGGCTAGGCGTTGATTGAAGAGAATGGTTGTTCCCTTGTCAAAATTAATAACGCAGCATAAAGCGTTTCTAAACTAGCCCTTTGGGGAGGGCTGAGCAAATCATATTCTGCGTTACATTTCATTTTAAGGGAGTAACCCTTAATAAACAAATGTGTCTTGATTATGAATCGCTCAGACTTCCTGAAACGAGCATTTTCAAGTGAAACGGGTATACATTTTAACTAAATAAAGACGGAGAAATCACATGACAATTAAACGATATGGTATTGAAGGCGGCACAGGCACTGGTGGACAACATCTACCTTTTTCAAACGCGGTAGAAGCAGGTGGTTGGTTAATGGTTTCAGGCCAAACGCCAATGAGAGATGGTGAAGTCGTTGAGGGTGGCATTATCGAGCAGTCTCATATTGCTATTGAGAACTGTCTTATTATCATGAAAGAGGCAGGATACGGCCTAGAGCATGTTGCTCATGTAAAGGTAATTTTAACTGACTCAAGATATTTTCAATCATTTAATAAAGTATTTAAAGAAATTTTCGGTGAACATCCGCCAGCACGAATTTGTGCGGTAGCGGACTTGGTCGTTGATTGTAAAGTTGAAGTGGATGTTACTTGTTATAAAGCACCATAAACAACGTGAAAGATTAATGCAAAAAATTAATATAAAAAATAGCAAATAACTAGTAAATATGTGGGGTTGTACAATGGAAATGATTTTTATTTTCTCATTTATCGCTTATATGATAGGGATGATTGGTATAGGTTGGTTTGTTTCTCGACGTCAAACGTCCGGTGAAGATTTTTTACTCGGTGGACGAAGCTTACCCTTATTATTAACCTTAGGTACCACAGTGGCGACTATGGTTGGCACGGGCTCGTCTATGGGAGCCGTTGGCTTCGCTTATGAAAATGGCTGGGCTGGAACTCTTTATGGTATTGGTGGCTCTATTGGTATTTTATTACTTGCTTGGTTATTTGCACCGGTTCGTAAACTTAAGTTTATGACCATGAGTGAAGAGCTTTCATATTATGTTGGTGCTCATCCTTATATTAAAAATATTGTTGCCTGTATTATTTATGTTGCCAGTATTGGTTGGTTAGGTGCGCATATTATTGGTGGTGGTATGTATTTAGCTTGGTTAACCAAGCTAGACATTGTTACTGCTAAATTATTGATTGCGATGAGTTTCACTATTTATGTGGTTATTGGTGGTTATACTGCCGTGGTGTGGACTGATTCAATACAAGCAATATTACTGTTTACCGGTTTTATTTTGATGGCCTTTTTCTCGGTTAATTATGTTGGTGGTTGGGATGCAATGATCGCCGCACAACCTGCGGAAAACGTGACATTGTTTGCTCTTGAAAAAGTGGGAACGTTACCTGCGCTTTCATTGGGGGTAGCTATATTGGTGGGCATTTTGGCGACTCCCTCTTTTAGACAACGAATTTATTCAGGTAAAGATGTTAAGTCCATTCGTAAATCCTTTATTTATTCAGGATTGATATATCTGGCTTTTTCATGCATACCCGCCATTATTGGTATGAGCGCTTATGCGATGAAAGGTGATTTAGATAATCCAGCCTTTTCTTTTCCTCATATTGCACTAAATGTTATGCCAACGGCATTGGGTGTTTTAATTATTATTGCTGGTATATCGGCAACCTTATCAAGCGCTAGCTCTGATGCTATTGCGGCAGTAAGTGTAGTATTAAGAGATTTATATCGTTTAGTTATGGGGAAAATGCCGGCGGCAAATCGCGTTGTTTTTCTTTCCAGAGTCAGTTTGATTTTTACTATCGGTATCGCCTTAGGTTTTGCATTAACATCTAATGATATTATTACCTATATCACTAAGATGATTGCTATTTTAATGTCTGGTATGTGTGTTTGTGGGTTATTAGGCCGCTTTTGGCCTCGTTATAATTGGCAAGGCGCTGCGGCAACATTAATAGTCGGTATGGTAAGTGCCATGGCGATAAGCATTAATACAGATTGGCTTGCTTTTTGGGGAAACCCTGTAATCCCCGCAGTAATATCGGCAACTTTTGCTGGTGTTATGATAAGTTTATTAACGCCTAAATCTTTATTGGATAGTGAACACGCATTAGCTGTTTTAGCCGCTGAACGCGCTGAAATGGAAGAGCCGCAACCACCATCCAAACAGGTTGAAAGTGAAAGTACTTCAGGTTTGTTATCAACGGACAGGGCAACACTAACAGAGAGTAAAAGTTAATGAAATCTATTGTGTTTTTTGGTGAGTGTATGCTCGAATACCAAAGTGATGGCAACATTCACTTTGGTGGTGACACCCTAAATACGTCACTTTACTTGGCCCGTACCACTGTGAGTGAGCGACTTATGATAAGTTATGCAACGGCAGTTGGTACAGACAATGTTAGTGAAAAATTAGTACAGTATTGGCAACAAGAAGGGATTAACAACCAGTACATTAGTCAATTCGATGATAAAAGTGTTGGCAGTTATTCTATTCAAACAGACAACAATGGTGAAAGAACCTTTGTTTATGATCGGCTAAACAGTGCAGTAAGGTATTATTTTCAAAATGACCATACTAGTTTTACATTTGCACTAACTAATAAAAGCTGCGACTACGTTTATATTAGTGGTATTAGTTTGGCTATTCTAGGTGATGCCGATCGCATAAAGCTGCTCAATATGCTTACAGTATTCAAAAATAAAGGGGGCTATTTTATTTTTGATAACAATTATCGAGAAACATTATGGCAGAACGTAGACCCCATATTTACTTATATGCAAGTTATGCAATTAGCCGACTTAGTTTTTTTAACCGATGAAGATGAATATGCTTTATATGGTGGCAATACGGTAGAGTCTATTCTCGAACGCACTGACCAATGGCAGATACCTGAGGTAGTGATTAAGCAAGGTGCTAAGCCTTGTATCATTAAGCATAAGAATAAAATAAGTACTGTTGAAAGTATGACGATATCTGCGCACAGAATAATAGATACCTGTGCCGCTGGCGATGCCTTTTCTGCAGGATATCTCGCTAAAAGGTTAATGGGTGAGTCAGTAATCGTTGCTGCAAGGTTTGCACATCAACTAGCTGGGGAAGTAATTCAGCACTCAGGGGCAATAATTTTAAAAGAAAATATGTGCCATTTAATGCCGACAGCTCACTCGTCATAATCGCACTGAATATTTGATCACTTAAATAGAGTTTTCTTTTCTTAAAGTTCAGTTATACCAGTTTCATTAAGTTTGTGATCTTGTTGTACGTAGGAAAAATATTTCAGGGCAAGGCGCTCGATTGAGTAATAGCTGGCTATTAGGATTGAGAGCAACGCCGACATGGACTATTTTATTCTTTAACTGACTTTCGTCACTGAGATAGAAACATTTTTTGTTTGAATCGCCATTACTTTGGATTTTCAATAGAAAATAATGAAATGCTTCTACACTCTAGCTACCTCAATGAATGAAATACAATAGTGCACAGCCAGCGGATTAACTTTACTTTAGCACCTTAATTTTAACAGGGTTAAATCACCATATTATTGTTGATTTAATGAAAGTTTAATTAATGTTTGACTGATGCCAGCCTAAAATAATAGTTACAAATCGTTGTACTTAGCTGTTTTTATTAGTGTTTTCTTTTGTGTTAATTACTAACACAAATAACCGGCTTTATTTGTTATTTTTGTGCGTAAATTGCTTGATATATAATCATGGTCGTGTATATTAATAACATCATTTGTATTTTATCTTGTTAGTTTTGAACATAGCCAAAAATAAATGAATCTAGAAGCGCATTGCATAGGGAAGACAAGCGTTATTAATCAAAAATAGACATGAAGGGGAAACCAGTGAAATCAATAAAATTTAAAAAAAGTTATCTGGTATGTTGTATGGCTATCACACTTGGTCATAGTGGGATGGTTTATGCCGCAGAGCAGCAAACAAATAAAGAAGCAATAGAAGACGTTGAAACTATTACCGTTACCGGTGTTAGGGGCAGTATTGTCAGATCGCTAAGTAATAAGTTTGCTGATAGCAACGTTTCTGATTCAATATCTTCAGAAGATTTAGGTAAGTTTCCTGATATGAATTTGTCTGAGTCATTACAACGTATTCCTGGTGTTACTATTAATAGAAATGTTAATGGTGAAGGTTCACAAATTAATGTTCGAGGTTTGGGACCACAGTTTACTCGTGTTGAAATTAATGGCATGACTGGCCCTGGAAGCGGAACATCAGGACGACTAGGCACCAATGGTGGTGGTCGTGGCTTTAGTTTTGAATTACTTCCTTCAGAGCTTTTTAGTAGCGCAACTGTGACTAAATCTTCTGATGCAAGTCAAAGTGAAGGTGGTTTGGCTGGGGTAGTTACCTTAGAAACACCTAAACCATTTCAACATCAAGGTATGAAGTTTTCTACTTCATTACAAGGTAGTTACAGTGATGTTACCGAAGAAGTAGATCCTCGTGCTTTTATCACTGTTAGTAATAATATTGATGATAAGTTTGGTATTGCAGTGGCATTAGCACATTCAACATCAAATTTTAGAACGGATGGTGCTGAAAGTGGAGCCTGGCGCCCGTTATCGGCGATCACTCAAGATGATGTTGTCGATCCTAACTCTGAGCTGGGTCAGGCGCTAGTGGCAAATGGCACAAGATTATATTCTTTCAGAGAAGAGCGAGACAACACCGCAGGGACGTTGGCCTTACAATATCGTCCAACAGATACGCTTGAACTGACCTTTACAAGCCTCTACGCAACGTTATCAAATAACAAAGCTGCTCATCGTAATGATATTCCTCTAGAGAATAGCGATGTTCAGCCAATAATGGATAGTTTGGTTGTTGAGAATGGTGTTATTGTTGAAGGTAGTTTTGATAATGTTCAACATCGAGTTGGCCCGCGTGTTACTGATAGTGATGACACTTTTTTACAAACGTCTTTTACTGCTGACTGGGAAGTAAACGATGATTGGACAATTACGCCTTATATCGGCTATACCAAACGTGAGACTGAACGTTTGCAATCGCTCTTGTCTTTTAGAGCGAATACAGATACAGGCGGTATAGCACCGGGTACTTTATCTTATAAAGTACGTGGTGATTATGTTGATTTTAACAGTGATTTAACTGATTTTTCTTCAAATCCTGAAGACTTTTCATTAAACGTGTTAATTTTCCGTCCAAGTGAAGATGAGACGACAGAAACCACGGCGAAAGTTGATTTTACTCGTTATTTCGACCATGACTATGTTAGTCAAGTTGATTTTGGTGTTCGTTATACTGTTAATGAAAAAAATGTTGTTGAGCAAGACTATCGTATTGCTAGAGGCGCAGGCTTTAACCCTAATGCAGGTCCTAGTTTAGCTGAATCAATGATTATGCTAGATTTTGATGTTGAAGGTGCTGATCCAAGTTTTGCAAATAAAATGTTCAGCGTAGATCCTAATGGTTATCAAGACGTATGGTTTCAAGATGGTGTAGTATCGCCTACGGGAACGTCATTAATCCCAAATACGGTTGTTTCTAATCGTGCCGGCTCAGCAGCACTAAATTCTTATAATGTCGAAGAAAAAACGTTAAATGCTTACGTTAAAGTCGATTTAGAATGGGAAGATTTTACCGCAAATATTGGCGTAAGGTATGTACAAACCGATCAAAATGTTGATGGTTATACCACCGCTACTGGCAATATTGATCCCATTTCTTTTACTAGTGATTACAGTGAAGTTTTACCCAGTGCTAGTCTACGATATCAAGCGGCAGAAGGTGTTATTTTACGTGCAGCGTTCTCAAAAACACTTACACGACCTGACTTACCTGATTTAGCACCCTCAGAGCGTATTTTTGCTCCTGATGTGAATTCTGCAACGGGTGTACGTGGTAACCCAGAATTAGAACCTTTCACTTCAAACAACTTTGATTTTAGTGCTGAATGGTATTTCAATGAAGAAGGCCTGCTATCTGCAAATATCTTCAAGAAGGATTTAGATGGTTTAATTGATACAACAACTTTTACCGCCAATCGTGACTTTGTTACTCAGCTAAGTCCTGAAGTGTTCAATGGTGATGTATTCTTTACGCAACCATCAAACGGTGCTTCTGCGTCAATTAAAGGGTTTGAAATTGCTTATCAACAGCCGTTTACTTTCGCGCCAGAAGGAATATTACAAAACTTTGGTTTGATGGTTAACTTTACTAAAACCGAGAGTGACGCTGACTTTGGCATCGAAAACGATGTTCGTAGTTCAGGTCTACCTGGCTTATCACCAACGAGTTATAATGCCTCATTGTATTATGATGATGGTAAATTAGACGCGAGATTATCGTATGCGTGGCGTGAGCGTTACTTAGCGCAAACGTCTGATGATTTTGGTGAGCCACGTTTTGTAGATGACTTTGGTCAACTTGATTTTTCAGCCAACTACAGCTTCAGTGATAATCTGCAAGTACAATTGCAAGTATTGAATGTAACAGATGAAAGTGTCATCGCAAAAACATTTGTACATGATAAAGGGTACTTACCATACGGTGTTACTGATTTGAATCGCCGCTTATTATTAGGTGTAAGATATTCATTCTAATTAACTAAGCAGACTAAAATACTGGGCATTTTATATGCCCAGTATTTTTTGTTTCAACAAAAGCTGTTGCTCAAATTGCAATCAAACATACTTATGTAGAGCTGCTCAAACTTAATTGCAGCGTAGTGAGCGTTTGATATCTGAAGTATTTTGAATAATGCGGAAATTACTGTATTTCCAATAAGGTTACTTCAAAAATAAGCAATGAACCCGGGGCTATTTTACCCGCGGCTTTATCGCCATATCCTAATTGTGAGGGGATGAAAAATTTAAACTTATCACCAACAACCATCAATTGAACTCCTTCAGTCCAGCCGCTTATTACTTGATTTAAGCCAAAGCCGATAGGTTTATCGCGTTCTACTGAACTGTCAAATACAGTGCCATCTAATAACGTACCGTGATAATGCACAGTTACTTTCGAACTAGCGGTTGGATGTTCCGTTCCTTTACCCCGTTCTAGTACTTGATATTGCAAACCAGAAGCAGTTTCAGATACACCTTCTACTGCTTTGTTCTGTGTTAAAAAAGTTTGACCTATAGCAACATTTTCAACCGCTGCCGCTGAATTTTTATTATTCGAATATCTCGAATAAAAGAATACCGCCAATGCAATTATAACCAAAACAACATATTTCATAACTCATCCCATTAATTTTAAAAGTGGTGCATTCTAACACTCGTTTGATTCGGTGATAAAACTAAATTTGACTTTATAATATCAACAAAATAACTGTTGAAGGAATACTGCTTTAAGACGATTGATATTTTTTCCCTTCAATGAGATCTTTTTGGCTTGCTAAGTACTCAGTCATAAAGCGGACAAAGCTTTGCACTTTATTGTTTTTTCGCATATCGGGGTGGCTCAATATCCACAAGTCGTATTTTCCTTCAGATATGTAAGGAGGCACTCTAATAACATCTGGGTCAACATCTCCTTTAAAACAAGGTAAAATAGCGATGCCCATTGCCTGCTTACAAGCCTCAAGTTGCAGCAGTGAATTAGATATTTTATGTTTTGAAGAAAACCTTGGATATTCTTTAGCGATCACGCCAATAGGTCGTCGTAATTTATCAGTCCAGCCAATCCAATTTTGTTGCGCTAACCAAGTTGGGTCGTTAAGTTTATCGGCATGAGTTTTACTGATATAACAAGCTCGATGAATAACCGCAATCTTACGGCCAATAAGGTAGTCAGGTGGTTTTTTTACCACCCTAAAGGCGACATCAGCTTCTCGGTTTGCTAGATTAAACTCTTTTATTGAATCAAGTATTTCAATTTCAATATTGGGGTAAAGCTGACAAAATTTGGCGAAACCGGGTATTAGTAAGCCCGTTCCTAAAAGATCAGGCAAGGTTACCCTAATATCACCACTGAGCTCTTCGTCTTTACCTATGATTTTACGTTCTACTGAGCTTAGCCTTTCTTCTAGATAGGAAGCCTCGTTATAAATTTCTTCCGCGAGTTTAGTTTTAATATAACCTTTTGAAGTGCGTTCAAATAAACGTTGTCCCAAAGCCAGTTCAAAGCTGTTTATTCTTCTAGACACTGTGGTGTGGTTTACACAAAGTTGAGTCGCAGCTGCCCTGACTGAACCAGCTTTACATACGGCTAAAAAAAACTTTAAATCATCCCAATTCAACATAGTGGTTACTCAAAGGTATTTATAGAAGCGATTATAATAGATAACAGTATTATTAATGCGGTGCATTAATGCAACACCGCAATGCATTTTCCATTATTTACTCATTCGTATCATTAGTATTAAGCTAGTCTCCACAAAATATACATATTTAAGTGTATGTTACAGTGGAGAGTTTTATGACTGACAATGATTTGAAAACATCATACCTAATTGAAAAAAGTATTACTATAAACGCACCGTTAAGTAAGGTTTGGCAAGTATTATCAGACTTTAACGACGTTTATACATGGGCGCCAACGGTTACCCACTCAAATGGCTTAGATGAAAAAAACAACGAAATAGGGGCTGGTAGGCACTGTAAAATTGAAGGTTTTGGCGCTATTGATGAAATCATCACGCAGTGGCAAGAAAATAAAGGCTTCACTTATTCTATTTCAGATTTAGGACCATTAACTAAAGGCATAAGCCGTTGGACACTCATTGAGCTAGCGGAAAACAAAACTACCATTAAAGTGGAGTTTGGCTATGAGCTAAGGTTTAGCTTGGTAGGTAAACTATTACATAAACTGGTCATGCGCGGAAAACTTGAAGCAGGTTTACCCGATACCTTGAAAGCGTTAAAAGTAAGAGTAGAAAGTGGCAAACTTGTTAGGCCTTTACTCACGGAGGAAAGTACAATAAAAGACACAAAAATAAGCACAACAACAAAAGCGAAAAATCTAGCAACCAGCAGCTCATAATTAGTAGCCACTATGAAAAAAGTTCAATTATTAAACGGTGAGTTTGCTGCTGAAAATGCGCCTCAAACGCTACTCGCTGACGGCAGAGCTTGCATACCTCAGCATTATCTTAAATACCAACATACTATTGCCAGTGTTGAAGAGCTTATTTTAAAAGTGGAATATTGTGACAGATATCCCATTTTTGTCGCGCAAGATAATCAGGGTATTTATTTACAAGTGGGGATTATTGGTGCAGATAACTATGCCAGTAGTAACAATGCCGACACTACAAAGGATGATAAAAGTGTCTCTTGTGTTGAAGGTGAAAGTATAAAAATAGTTTATGGGCGTAAGTGGCGAGTAGAGCCGCAACTACCCAGTTCAGAAATAGTGCAAACCACCTTCCTCGCTTTAAAAAAAGCAAGGGAGCATGAGGTAAGGGAACTATTCCGCTTAACTGCTTCCAACAAAGTAACAACACCGTTTAATAATCATCATGATTTGACTATGTTGGTAAATAGTAAGGTACAACTTAAAAGGGCTGAGCAGGAAAAATCATGGTCACAGCTTCAACGTGAGCTCGACAATGTTTGTTATGATCAAGCGACTTTCCATATTTTAAATATAGAAAACAGGCATGATAAATATTGGTTACTTGAATTAGAGGCTTTCATTGTGCCATCAACAAAATTGCCCGAACTTAAGCATAATCAACTATTTGTTTTGGTATTAACTAAACTCACTTTTAACGAAGTTTGTTATCATTTGATGGCTGAGTTGATTCGATTAAGTGACCGACATGTTGATGAGCACTTTACTTTTTTACAGGTGGCCCGGTTTAGTCAGCAAAATGATATAAAAGCGATTGCTAAAATATCAGCAAATACGCGAGCGCTTCATAAATCATTAGCAGAGTCAGAATTTGAAAAGCATTGGCGAAATGACAATTATCAAGTTGATCTAACACGTGTACCTCAACTAAATGTTAGCGTATTTTCAGAGCGAATTAGACGGTTATTAAATTCTTTTAGTGGTATTGAAGGGGTACTGCCTAATTATAAATAAAGGTAAAATGGTGATAAATTAGTTGTTTAGCTAAAAACCTGGTTTGATCGGGGTAGCAATACAGCATTTTATGCAGTCAATAGGGTTTTCGTCAATATACAACTCTTGAGAGGCTTTATTGTACCTTAATTTTAGCAGCCCCTATCTTTTTGATATGCTGTTAATCACCGCCTCGTCACCAGAATTAAAGTGTAACTCTGCCCAGTGTCAACCAGTAAAGATGTCTATTGAAAGTTTTGAATGGCTATCTGCTATATTTCTATATTTTAGTTCGCTACAAATGAAAAAGCCCTGACATTTCTGCCGGGACTTTAACAATAATAGCAAAATCATAATATTTGTTAAGAAGGCGGTATCTATACCTCTTGCGAAATTAATTAATTGATTGATTTTATTACACTGTTAATAATACTCTTGCTTATTAACAGTATTATATACCTTATATGAAACCACATTAGCAAATACTTGGTTTGTACATTGGGTGTAGTAGGCGCTAATGCAATAGTTATCTGAGGCTAAGACTTGTAAAAAGTTAAAGTCTAAGGTGTATTCAACCATAAACCCATCTATTATCTTTTCTGCTTCACTTGGTGATACTGAAATTATGTTGTAGTAATACCGAGTAAAATACTCGCCAGTGAAAGCGTTTTGTGCTTCTCTGCTAACAGTGCTGTATAGATCACTTATATTTTGAAAGCTAACCTCAGTGTAACCATTGTAAAATGGTGTCTCATTGTCTTTCTCTCCCTCACCAAAACTATAAGGAAGAGTATAAATATAAAGCTCTTCTGCATCAGCATCATATGTAGTTAACACCTTAGCACTCACTACGTAATCAGTTAAAGACAGAACATAATTGTTGAGTCTGGTTTCATAATCGGTCGTTTTTTCAAACTCGCCTTTGTCTAGCTCATTTTGAATATTTACAAATAAATCATTCAGTGCAGGGGCTTTAGATAAATCATGAACGATATTTGAATTATTGCCATTCTCGTTTCCTTCACTTTCTCCGCCACCGCCTCCACACGATACTATAAAAGAAGACACAAACAATAGGGGTAGTATTTTTTTCACTTTTAAAATCCTGATATTTTGATAATTGATATGGTAAAAGGTGCTAGTAATACCAATTGAATTAATGAATGCACCACTTAGCGAGAATTAAAAGGCCTAGAGGCAAGGCATTGATTGAAGAGAATGGTTATTCAGGAGAATATGCTCCTGCATTCTCTAATAAGCTACATCCATGTAGCGTCCTTGTCAAAATCAATAACGCCGCATGTAAGCCTTTACCTTTTATTAGGTACTCGCCCTTCGGGAGTTTCGTAGCAAACTGATAACATCACAAAATGAATGAAATATAGAGTAACTATGTTTAACTCATTTTGTTTGTTCTAAGCTCGCTACGTAACTCTAAGTTGGTCGATTCATTATT
>MAAC01019431.1_pt1 | contig 21435 bp, 15 predicted proteins | sample 1115981 | NCBI WGS metagenome assembly MAAC01 (sample SAMN04961126, study PRJNA320927) | seawater metagenome | isolation source: sample BD02T64 sea water enriched with oil for 64 days | place: USA:Gulf of Mexico | collected 2013-07-27
CCCAAAACATACGCACCATCAAACCCCAACACTCAAGAATCCCAACGACTCACAACAAAACGAGTCGGAAAAAACGAGTCGGAAACAGCAAAAATAATCAGAAAAACAAAAACTCCGCCCAAAACAAACAAAACAAACGATTCATACTTCAAAAATGCCGCGAAGCAGCCAGAGTACAATCATCAGCACCCACGCCAAAAGCAAAGCACCCCAACCCCACCTATACTATCTATAGGCACATAAACTTCAGCGCACTAAATCCAGCGGGGGACCGCTTGACTTGTGAATGGGCTATCTAGGCCTGAATGCGCTAAGACTTTAGATGAAGGGTTTCTACGTGTGACGGTCATTAGCTAATCTCGTCAAACCAGATCGCCTAATCCCCCCCCCAATTCATTCAGGACAGCCAAGCAAAGAACGAGCAATTGAGGAAGCGCTTTAGTGGGCCGACAGATCATATCCATATTGAAGGAACAGGATGCTAGCGTTCGCTCTTGATATGTGAAGACGGCACGGCATTCACCAAACAACCTGATACCAATAGTAATTGAAATATGGCGGAATGCGCAGCACGATCGAGAATGGAAACATCTGACGCCCAATCAGTTGAGGGCTTTGGGAGACGCGAATACGAGATCGCGGAATATGAATACAACAAAGTGGTGAGGCCTAGCGGCAAAAAGATATAAAGACATATAGTGGCCGATTTTGTGAAGCCCACCGGATCAGCTAACCCGCCTGCCTTCCCATGCGCCTTTTATTAAATCGGCCAGGCACTCCGCGATACCCCGTGTCAGTTCCTGCATAAAGCGCCCTACCCCACCGCCGGGTCACTCAGCATGTCTACGCGTGAAGATTTATCGTGTTTGGAGAATGGGGCTGGCGCGTCTTTAAAAGCGATTAGATAAAATTGTTTTGGCTTAGACGTGAACAATGCGCCCTCGTTAGAGGACGCATTGTGATTGAAAAGATTGTGTCAGATGAGCCGCATTAATGCATGCCGCACGTCAGCCACATTTACTATGACCACAGCTGCGGCAAGTCATGCAGCCTTCAATCATCTGTAAATCGAACTGGCCACAAGACGGGCAAGCCTTGCCGCGCGGGGCTTCGCCAATTTGCACGACATCCGCCTGTGGATCGGATTTCAACCCCATGCCTTCGCCAGCGATAAATCCGGTGCTGATAAGGTGTGTTTCAATCACCCCGCCAATCGCAGCCAAGATCGAGGGTACATATTTCCCCTGCATCCAAGCACCGCCACGCGGATCAAACACCGCTTTCAGTTCTTCAACCACGAAGCTCACATCGCCACCACGACGGAAGACTGCAGAAATCATCCGTGTCAGGGCAACGGTCCAAGCGTAGTGTTCCATGTTTTTGGAGTTAATAAACACTTCAAACGGACGGCGCTCACCCCCAACCAAAAGATCATTCACGGTCAGATAAATCGCATGCTCTGAATCTGGCCACTTCAACTTATAGGTATGGCCTTCAAGCGACTGCGGACGATCCAGCGGCTCAGAAATGTAAATTACATCGGCACCTGCATCAACTTCTGGTGCTTTTTCACTTTCCTCAGAAACCGACAGAACGGAACCGGTCACATCATTGGGACGATAGGTTGTACATCCCTTACAGCCACTGTCCCAAGCCTGCATATAGACGTCTTTGAAATCATCAAAGTTGATGTCCTCAGGGCAATTGATGGTTTTTGAGATCGAGCTGTCGATCCATTTCTGCGCGGCCGCCTGCATGCGAACATGGGCTGCCGGGGCAAGAGTCTGTGCGTTCACGAAATAATCAGGAAGTTTTTTGTCACCAAACTTATCGCGCCACATTTGCACGGCGTAATCAACGACTTCCTCTTCGGTACGTGATCCATCTTTTTGCAGAACTTTACGCTTATAAGCGTATGCAAAGACGGGCTCGATGCCGGAACTCACATTGCCCGCATACAGGCTGATGGTGCCGGTCGGCGCAACAGAGGTCAGCAACGCGTTGCGAATGCCGTGTTCTGCGATCGCGGCACGTACATCATCATCCATCTGCATCATATTGCCGGAAGCGAGGTATTTATCCGCTTCAAACAGCGGGAAGGCGCCTTTTTCCTTAGCAAGATCCACTGAGGCCAGATAGGCGGCGCGCGCGATACGCTTCATCCAGCGTTCAGTTTGACGCGCCGCGTCCTCAGAACCATATTCCAGACCGGTCATCAAAAGCGCATCCGCAAGTCCGGTTACACCAAGACCAATACGACGTTTCGCTGCGGCCTCGCGCGCTTGTGCTTCCAGTGGGAAACGGGAAGCATCCACAACGTTATCCATCATGCGAACCGCGGTTGCGACCAACTCGCTCAGCTGTTCCTCATCTAGGTCAGCTCCCTTTTCAAACGGGTTCGCAACCAGACGTGCAAGGTTGATAGACCCCAACAAACACGCGCCATAAGGCGGCAAGGGTTGTTCTCCGCATGGGTTGGTAGAGGCGATATCTTCGCAATAATTCAAGTTGTTCATCGCGTTGATACGGTCGATGAAAATCACGCCTGGCTCAGCCTGGGTATAGGTTGATTGCATAATCTGATTCCACAGATCGCGTGCGTTCAAGGTGTGATAGATTTTACCGTCAAATTTCAGCTCCCACGGGCCATCGGCTTTCACCGCTTCCATGAAATCATCCGTGATCAAAACTGACAGGTTGAACATGCGTAGACGTGCAGCGTCAGATTTTGCGGTGATGAAGTTTTCAATATCCGGATGGTCACAACGCATAGTCGCCATCATCGCACCGCGGCGCGAACCAGCGGACATGATTGTACGACACATCGCATCCCAAACATCCATGAAAGACAAGGGGCCAGATGCATCAGCCGCGACGCCTTTTACACCAGCGCCACGGGGACGTACCGTGCTGAAATCATACCCAATTCCGCCACCTTGCTGCATGGTCAATGCGGCTTCTTTTAGGTTGTCAAAAATGCCGCCCATGCTGTCAGGCACGGTGCCCATGACAAAGCAGTTGAACAGAGTCACAGCACGACCGGTGCCAGCACCCGCAGCGATACGACCAGCGGGCAGGAATTTGAAATCTTCCAGCGCTGCATAGAATTTTTCTTCCCAGGAAGCGCTGTCTTTTTCAACCGTCGCGAGCGCGCGCGCAATGCGACGCCAGCTGTCTTCTACACTCGCGTCAATCGCAGTGCCATCTGCCTCTTTCAAACGGTATTTCATATCCCAAATTTGTTCGGCAATCGGGGCGGCAAAACGGCTCATTGGCGGTTTCCTGACATAGGTAACTGGTTGTAAGATGTCTCTACTGAGGATGGCAGAACTACCGCGCTGCCCTGACTAGGTCAACAAATTATTCGCGTAAAAATACAAAATATAGCTGTTGCGCGCCGATGCGCCACTAGATATGGACACACCCTATGGGACATCTACATATTCTTAAATTATGCGTGGGAATCGATTCTGTCGATCATCTACGGCAATCTCGTGCGGCGCATAGTGCACCGGATGCCCATACACCAACCCGCCATGTCACCCGCATGTGGCCAAAACGCGAGGCCGAGATTCTTGCCGGTGGATCGCTGTACTGGGTCATAAAGGGCGTTGTTCAGGCGCGCCAGACAATTCTGCGATTTGATGAAATAATTGGCGCCGATGGCATACGCCGTTGCGGAATTATCATGGATCCGGAAATCATCGAAACCGCCCCCGCCGTGCGGCGTGCTTTTCAGGGCTGGCGATATCTAAAGGACGAAGATGCGCCCCTAGATCTGCCAAAATCACGTGCCTCTGACGACAGTTTGCCAACCGATTTGGCGACCGCGCTGGCAGACATCGGCCTGCTCTAGGATGGCGCCAACCGACCATGCAAACGTAACATATGGTCGGTAAACGTTTTTATAGCCCGAGAGTGTCGATCAAAGCGTTCAACGCCACTTTTTCATCTGCGTGCCAGACCGCCTTGCGCGAACGCAAAAGCGTGGCCTGCGACCGATGCACCAAACCATCCGGTAAGATTTTCAGGTGGTTCGCCCGCAAAGTTTCCCCAGTTGAGGTGATATCCGCAATGGCCTCGGCGGTTTCGTTTTTCACGGCCCCCTCGGTTGCGCCCTGACTGTCGACCAGTTGGTAATCTGCCACACCGTGATCGCGCAGGAATTCACGAATCAAACGGTGGTATTTCGTGGCAATGCGCAGACGGAACCCATGTTGTGTACGGAACGCAGCAGCTGCGGCGTCCAGATCTTCAAGCGATTCGACATCAACCCAGAACTTCGGCACCGCGATGATCAGATCAGCCTGACCAAATCCCATAGGCGCGAGTTCCTCGACCTGGCTTTCCCAGGCGGCAAGTTTTTCACGAACAAGATCGGTGCCAGTAACACCCAAATGGATACGCCCAGCAGAAAGTTCACGCGGAATTTCACTGGCGGACAGCAGGACCAATTCTACACCATCTACACCAGACACTACCCCAGCGTATTCGCGGTCAGAATCCGTGCGTGACAACTCAATGCCGCGCTTACCAAACCAAGCAAAGGTCTTCTCCATCAGACGACCCTTGGAGGGGATACCAATTTTCAAGGTCATTACGCACCCTCCGCCAAAAGCAATAAATCAGGGCGGATTACACCGCCCACAGCTGGGATCGAACGCCCCTGCCCCAACACTTTTGTCAGCGCATCATAACGACCGCCAGTGGCAACGGGAGGCTGGCCGGGTTTCAAGAAACTGAAAACAAACCCATCATAATATTCCATCGAACTGCGCCCGTGACTGGCATCAAAATCAAGCTTTGCCACATCAATGCCGCGCTGCGCCATGGCGTTCAAACGCGCCTCAAGGACGATAATCGCATCACCAACGGTTGGCAGATCAACGGCAATGTCGCGCAGTGTTTCCAACGCCTGCGGCGCGGGGGCGCGAAGGGAAAGAATTTCTTCCAACATTTCGGCTTCATTGCGGGAAATCGGCTTTTCCTGTGCATCCGCTTTGATCACATCAAGGCGGGCACGCACATCCGCTTCACGACGCAGGCCAACTTGAGCACCAGCACTTTCCAACAGTACATCGCTGCAGTTGGTTTCCATCAGTTCCAGCAGCTTTGCGCGCGCCATCGGCAGCGGCGTGCGACCTGAGTAGCGATCAAGAAGACTGCGGAATTTGCGGGGCCGCCAAATGTGGCGCGACAGCGCAGCTTTGCGGCGATCCGATGTGGAAAGCCCCGCAATAGCTGCACGTAGAATACCCATGTCGCCGGTAACGGCAGATAGGCCTTTGCCACGTAACACACCATTAAACAGGGCAAAAACCTCAGCGTCGGCACCGGCAGGATCTTCCCGTTCAAAGACCTCATACCCGACTTGCAGGTATTCGCTTGCGCGACCAAGATCTTCTTCCTGCCGACGGAAAACCTTACCCGAATAGGTGTATCGCGCCGGTTCGGCGCCGCCATCCATGTGCATTTGCACGACGGGAACGGTGAAATCCGGGCGCAACATTTGTTCACCACGCATCGGATCAGAGGTCACATAGGCCCTCGCACGAATGTCTTCGCCGTAAAGATCGAGAAGGACTCTCGCAGGCTGCAAGATATCGGCCTCGACCAGTTTTGCGCCGGAGGTTTCAAAGAAAGACCGCAGGCGTGCCGCTTCCACTGCGCACCGCAAAGATACATCACTTAGGTCGCTCATCACGCAGTTCCTTCAAGGATTTTACGGACCTCAGCGACCAAATCAGCGCGTGGGATTTCACGCTGTGCAGGCTGAGCTTTCCATTCTTCAAGCGTCGCGCTTTCCGCAATTTTGGCACCAAGTACGAGGTCTTTGATCTGAACGACACCGCGTTCAGCTTCGTCCCCGCCCTGAATCACCGCAACAGGCGATTGGCGCTTATCGGCGTATTTCAATTGGTTGCCAAAGTTTTTCGGGTTGCCCAAGTAAACTTCCGCACGAATACCCGCCTGACGCAGATCAGACACCATCGCTTGATAATCGGCCATGCGATCGCGATCCATCACAGTCACAACGACAGGGCCAGGGCCAGCAGTTGCGGCGCGACCTTTCATACGAAGCGCAGCAAGCAAACGGTCAACACCAATGGAAACCCCGGTGGCAGGCACGGCCTGACCGGTGAAGCGCTTAACCAGATCATCGTAACGACCGCCACCCGCGACAGAACCAAACTGGCGCGTGCGGCCTTTTTCATCTTGGATTTCAAAGGTCAGCTCAGCTTCAAAAACTGGGCCGGTGTAATAGCCAAGACCACGCACAACAGATGGATCAATATCCACCTGATCGGGGCCGTAACCCTGCGCTTTCAGCAGATCGGCGATCTGACGCAGCTCGGCCACACCTTCGGCGCCGACTGTAGATTCGCCAACGGCAGCGGTGAGATTGTCGAGCGTTTCAGCAATGCTGTCGCCTTTGGACGTCAGGAAAGCAATCACGGGTTCAGCTTGCGCGGCATCCAGACCAACACCGTCGATGAACGCACCGGAAGCATCCTTGCGTCCGGTTGTCAAAAGTTCACGCACACCAGCTTCACCAACTTTGTCGAACTTATCAATTGTGCGCAGAACAGCGTCACGTTGGCCGTCTTCAGACAGACCCATAAGTTCCAACACGCCATTCAAAACTTTACGGTTGTTGACGCGCACAATATAGTCACCGCGCGCAATGCCAACACGTTCCAGAACATCCGCCAACATGGCGCAAATTTCCGCATCTGCGGCCACGGAAGGTGCACCAACAGTATCCGCATCACATTGATAAAATTGACGGAAGCGACCAGGGCCAGGTTTTTCATTGCGCCAGACAGGGCCCATTGCAAAACGGCGATAGGGCGTCGGCAAATCATTGCGGTGCTGGGCGTAAACACGGGCCAGAGGCGCAGTCAGATCGTAACGCAAAGCCATCCAATCGCCGTTGCCCTCTTCCTCATATTCTTGCCACGCGAACACGCCTTCATTCGGGCGATCAACATCGGGAAGGAACTTGCCAAGGGCTTCAACAGTTTCCACAGCAGAGCTTTCCAGCGCTTCAAAACCATAGGTATGGTAAACGGAACCAATCGCATCAAGCATCACTTTGCGCTCATGCACCTCATGTCCAAAATAGTCGCGGAAGCCTTTAGGGGTTTCTGCCTTGGGACGCGGAGATTTCTTAACTTTGGCCATTGGTTTTACCTTTGGATCATATTTCACGCGCACCTGTACCCTGCGTGCGTGCGCGGAGCAAGGTGACAGGCGGTTTGTGGTGAGAAACTGCGGCTTAAAGCGGCAGCTCTGTGGTGGATTTAAGCTGTTTAAGCGAAACAGAGGACGACACAGCGCTCACGAAGGGATTTCGCAGCAAGTTATGGGTCATGAAATTTTCATATTCTTCAACATCGCGAGTGCGGATTTTGAGAACATAGTCAGCGCTGCCCGTCAGCTTGTGGCATTCTTGGATTTCACTATGATTTTTGACAAGGGATGCGAAGGCGGCCACAGCTTCCTCGGAATGGTCGCCAAGGGTAATATTGGCGAAAACGCAAAAACCCGCGTCAACTTTTGCCGGATCAAGCAAGGCAACGCGGCCACGTATAACCCCCTGATTTTCAAATTCCTGCAATCGCCGCCACGCCGTGCTTTGCGCCATGCCCACACGTTCAGCCAGATCTGTCACCGATAAGGATGCGTCCCGCTGAATTTCCCGAAGAAGTGCTTTTTCTTGATCAGATAAATTCAATTTAACCTCAAAATTGAAATTATTACCCAATTTGTAGCCGTATTTTGGCCAATTTGAAAGCCCCCGTTCAGACGCAAGCAATATCTTGGTGACAAAAGGAGAACACTCATGCTGGACCAGATTAAAACGCCGTATAGCTCGATCCTTGCGGATGAGAATGGGCGTTACCCCTATACACACGAGGATCAATCGGTTTGGGCGGAACTGTTTGAACGTCAGGTTGCTGGTCTACGGGGAAAAATGGTGCCGAGCTATCTGAAGGGCGTGGATGAATTGGGGTTGAATGCAGATGCGGTGCCGCAAGTGGTAGATATCGATGCACGCCTGAACACGCTAACCGGTGCCGGTGTTGAAGGTGTACCTGCGCTGATCGCACCAACCCGATTTTTCACGCTTCTGTCAGAACGGAAATTCCCGGTGGCAACGTTTTTGCGGCGTCGTGAAGACATGGATTATATTGAGGAGCCCGATCTTTTCCATGAAGTTTTCGGTCATTGCCCGCTGCTGACCAATAGCGCCTATTGCGATTTCATCGAAAGTTTTGGCAAACGCGCGCTAGCACTAGGCAAGGGGTATAGCTGGCATATGTTTCGGCTGTTTTGGTTCACGGTAGAATTTGGCATGATCCACACAAAAGATGGCCCGCGCGCATTTGGTGCTGGGATTGCATCGTCGCCTTCTGAGTTGGAGAACGCGCTGGGTGGCGAGGCTGAGGCCCGCGATTTTGACCTTATGGAAGTGCTGCGCACCCCCTACCGGATTGATATAGTGCAGCCGGTGTATTTCGTGATCGATAGTTTTGAGGCTTTAACAGATTCGCTGAATCAGGATCTGGCAGCGATGATTGATGCAGCGAAAGCGGAAGGGGATTTACCGCCGCTGTTTGACCCCGCATCATAAAGCGCCTATGCGATGGCCATGTCTGATAAAACATTGCACCTTGAAGAACAAATCGCCCACCTTGCCCGCACGGTAGAGGAATTGTCTGATATTGTGGCGCGTCAGGCGCTTGAATTGGATATTCTGAACCGTCGGTCTGCCATGTTGATGCAGCGTGAAGCCGAACGGGAATTGGATGCTGGTGGATCAGCGGTGATGTCAGATGACCGGCCGCCGCATTGGTAATGCGTTGATCACGGTGGCGGTTTTTCTATGAAAACCGTGTGGGGCCAGCCCCCGCCCCTACGGGTCTCTCCCGAGATATTTGTAGAACCAAAATGAAGACGCCGATTAGTTTGTGACTTCATCACGGGCAAGCACATCACCCTTCCAAATCAACAACTCATTGCGCCCACCAGAATGTCCAAAACGTTTATAAACCGTAAGAAAGGCGGCATTACGTTCAAGGCGTGACAGGCGATTATCCGGGCAGGGTTCACCGTTTGAAACACCGCAGGTACGGTTCTTGACGCGCTCATAGGCGTTATCGATGTCGCTCCAAGGTCGGTTGCGCAGCATTGGGTCATAGCGCACAAGTTCATGCATCGCTGGCGCGCCAAGTAGCGCTAGGGCGGCCGTGAATTTACGCGCGCACCCATCGTCAAAGCCGGTCAGATAGAAATCGCGTGGTGCGCTTGAACCAGGATCGGTGTCAAACAGACGTACACCTTGGCGGGCGGCGCGATCGACCTCTTCACCGCGCTGGGAAGCGGTCGTACCACAAATGCGAATCATCCCATGTTCTTCAACTGGGGTGTTACGGGCGGATCGCTGTGAAAAACGAGAAATTTCTGCACTGGCATCTTCAGTAACCACATCATGCGCACCAATTGTCGAGGTGCTGGATGCGGTGAAACTGCGTGAGACACCGGCGCCGTCAAGACTCATGGTCTGGCAGCCCGAAAGCAGCCCAGCCACGAAAAATACGCCGAGGTAAACTGGCCGAAAACCCATAGTCACAGTTCATATTCCCCTATCAGCCCAAGCAGATGGGCAAGACCATGGGGTTTTAAGACAAATTTATGTTATTTGTCTAGGCATACGAGATGACCGGTAAATCAGGGCGGGCTTGTGCCTATATTTCTTCGACCGCCATCACACCATCGAGGCTTTTGATTGCGCTTTTAATTTTTGGATTCAAAGCAAAGGTGCGATCAAGTTCGATGTCGACTTCGCCAGGCAAATCCGGGGCCATCAAACACAGTTTCACCGGGCCACGCCCACGCGCGTCGGATTGTTCAAGTACCGAAGCAACCGCAGGAATCGCCTGTGGGTCCTCCACATAAATCAGCAAGCCCATGTTTCCAGCATCCGCCACCACGCCGTCAGCTGGTACGATGGATCGGGCGAGAAGTTTGAGTTGATCAGCCTCCATCGTGGCTTCAGCCGTAACAACAACATTATTGCCGGTAAACAGGTGATCGCGGCATTTTTCCAATGTATCGGAGAAGATCGTGATCTCATATCCGCCAGTCGGATCAGAGAGCTGTGCGAAAGCAAAGCGGTTTCCGCGCGCCGATTTACGTTCCTGACACCCCGCGACTGTACCGGCCAATTTGGCAAGCCTCGCTCCGCCTTGGCATTCTCTTTCAAGTTCAGCCAACGTCATAACTTTTTTCCGTTTCAGCGCGGGCATGTAGTCATCAAGCGGGTGGCCGGACAGGTAGAAACCGATGGCTTTGAATTCCTCGGTCAAGCGTTCGGCAGCGATCCAATCATTGGCCTGGGACAGACGCGGTTCGGGCAAGTCATCGCCCGCTTCGCCAAACAGAGATACCTGATTTGAGGCGCGTTGTTCATGAATCGCGGCGGAATAGCCGACCAATGCATCGAGACTGTCAAACACACGGCGACGATTCGCGTCCAGTTGACCAAAGGCACCGGCGCGCGCCAACATTTCCATCGGGCGTTTGCCGACCCTTTTCAGATCAACACGCCGCGCCATGTCGTAAAGTGTGGCGAAAGGCTTATCGACACCATCAACCTGACGACCAGACACCACGAGGCCCATGGCATCGACACCGACATTCTTCAGCGCGCCAAGGCCATAGACAAGGCGACCTTCGGAGACCGAGAACGTCGCTAGCGAACGGTTCACACAGGGCGGGATGATCTCAAGACCTAGGCCATCACGATCTGTAGGTTTGCGCACCTCATTGGCAAAAATCGCAAGCTTATCCGTCAGATGGATATCGCAATTCATCACACCGGCCATGAATTCAACCGGGTGGTTCGCCTTCAGCCAAGCGGTTTGGTAGGACACAACCGCATAGGCCGCCGCGTGGGATTTGTTGAAGCCGTAGTTTGCGAATTTCTCAAGAAGGTCGAAAACCTCAGACGCCTTTTTCGCTGGAACACCGTTTTCTGATGCGCCTTTTTCGAATTTCGGACGCTCTGCATCCATCGCCTCTTTGATCTTTTTACCCATCGCACGCCGCAGCAAATCAGCCCCACCAAGCGAATAACCCGCCATGACCTGAGCGATCTGCATCACCTGTTCCTGATAAACAATAATCCCTTGAGTTTCCTCAAGAATATGGTCGATCAGCGGGTGGACGGATTCGATTTCTTTCAATCCGTTTTTGACCTCGCAATAGGTCGGGATGTTCTCCATCGGGCCGGGGCGATAGAGGGCCACAAGCGCTACGATATCTTCGATACAGGTCGGCTTCATGCGCTTGAGCGCATCCATCATACCAGTGGATTCCACCTGGAATACAGCCACGGTTTTGGCAGCCGCGTAGAGCTTGTATGACTTGATATCATCCAGCGGAATGGCGTTGATTTCATTCACCGCACCTTCCGGCGGTTCATACAATTGCGTACCATCGGCAGCGATGTGAATATCGCGGCCTTCGCCCTTGATCTGGTCCACGGCATTCTGAATAACCGTCAGGGTTTTCAGGCCCAAAAAGTCGAATTTCACAAGGCCCGCTTGTTCTACCCATTTCATGTTGAACTGAGTCGCGGGCATGTCAGAACGCGGATCTTGGTACAGCGGCACAAGCGCATCCAACGGCCGATCACCGATCACCACACCCGCGGCATGGGTCGAGGCATTACGCAGCAGGCCTTCGACTTGCTGGCCGTAATTTAGCAGGCGATCAACGACTTCCTCGTTGCGCGCTTCTTCACGCAGACGAGGTTCCTCAATGAGGGATTGCGCAATCGACATGGGCTTCACGCCCTCAACCGGGATCATCTTACTGAGACGATCAACCTGGCCGTAAGGCATCTGCAAAACACGGCCAATATCGCGCACGGCAGCTTTTGACAAAAGCGCACCAAAGGTGATGATCTGACCTACTTTATCGCGGCCATATTTCTGCTGCACATATTTGATCACCTCTTCCCGGCGGTCCATGCAAAAATCGATATCAAAGTCGGGCATTGATACGCGTTCGGGGTTAAGAAAGCGTTCAAACAGCAGAGAATAGCGTAGTGGATCAAGGTCGGTCACCGTCAGCGCATAGGCCACCAGCGACCCCGCACCAGACCCCCGCCCAGGGCCAACGGGAATGTTATTATCCTTCGCCCATTGGATGAAATCCGCAACGATCAGGAAGTAGCCAGGAAAGCCCATCCCCTCAATAATATCGAGTTCAAAATCAAGGCGGTCTTGGTATTCTTGCGGCGTCACCGCATGAGGAATAACGGCCAGACGCGATTGCAGACCTTCATTGGCGATGCGGCGTAATTCGGCAACCTCATCATCAGCGAATTTCGGTAGGATCGGATCACGGAGATAGGCGCCAAAAGCACATCTACGTGCGATTTCAACTGTGTTTTCAACGGCCTCTGGCAGATCCGCGAATAGGGTGATCATCTCTGCCGGGGTTTTGAAATAGTGTTGTGGCGTTAAACGACGGCGGCCTTCTTGTTGGTCAACATAAGCCCCTTCCGAGATGCAGATCAGCGCATCATGCGCCTCATACATATCGGTTTTGGGGAAGTAGACATCATTGGTCGCGACCAGCGGTATATCATGAGCATAGGCCAGCTCAATAAAACCACGTTCCGTCGCGCGCTCGGCCTCGGTCAACTGACCGCCTTCGCCGGGATGACGTTGCAGTTCCATATACAAACGGTCACCAAAAGCCACCATCATTCGCGCCAATAAAGCATCGGCCTTTGGTTTCTGACCCTGTGCGATCAGCTTGCCCAGCGCGCCCTCAGAACCACCGGTGAGGCAAATCAACCCCTCCGCATGGCGCTCCAGTTCCTCAACCGTGATCTGGGGTAATTCGCCGCCCGTATCAATATACAGGCAGGACGATAGCTTCATCAGGTTCTCATATCCGGCCTCTGTTTGGGCCAGTAAAACAACCGGCGCAGGGGGGCGAATTTTCTCACCTTGGGCGGGAGGATCATAACGCAGATCAACCTGGCACCCAACAATCGGCTGCACGCCATCCTTTTGTGCCCCAACAGAAAATTCGAGCGCAGCGAACATATTATTGGTGTCCGTAATGGCAACGGCGGGCATGTCCATCCCGGCACATAGGCCCGGCAGTTTCTTCACACGAACAGCCCCCTCAAGCAGGGAATACTCAGTGTGAACGCGCAAATGGATGAATCTAGGTTGATCAGTCATTTCGACAGTCTAAAGCGGCGAAGGATGCGGCGAAACCCAAAATCCGCCAGCATAATAAAACCTGAAAATTTTATATTAATCCTCATTCTTATTTATACGTTTTACGACCTCATTATTAACAAAAATTTTAAAGCCTGTTTCTGATTTTCGCTTATTTCCGAAAGATCTTTCAGGCCCTCAAATCAACTCCACCCTTGCCAGACGGACATTTTCCGGCTTTGCTGGAGGCTCAGGGAAGCGCGCGAGGCTTTACGTCGCATCGGGCCCGCGCATTGAAAACCAGAACACGGCCAATATCACGCCGGGGGTTTTCCGAACAGAACGCGACACGGACTGACATATGAGCCAGGTCGAATTTCTCCTTAATGGGGAAGCAATCTCGCTAACCACAGTGAACCCGACAGAAACTTTTCTAGATTTTCTGCGCGACAGGCGTGGACTGACGGGGACAAAAGAAGGCTGCAATGAAGGGGATTGTGGCGCCTGTACCGTGATGGTTGAAGACTCTGATGGTACACGTGCATTGAATTCCTGCATCTTGCTGCTGCCGCAACTGGCGGGCAAATCCGTCACCACGGTTGAAGGCCTCGCCGCGCCTGATGGTACATTGCACCCCGTACAAGACACCATGATCACCCATCACGGCAGCCAATGCGGCTTCTGCACGCCCGGCTTTATTATGTCGATGGCCACTGCACATAAAAACGGTTCGACAGATTACGATGATCAACTGGCCGGAAATCTCTGTCGCTGCACTGGCTACGCCCCAATCATCCGCGCCGCTGAGGCTGCGAAAGACCAGCCCGTGCCGGATCACATCGCCGCACCTTTCATCTTGCCCGAAGTGCTCGCAGGGGTTCCAGGGGGCAGCCACTTTCGCCCAGATACCAGTGACGCCTTGGCGCAATGGTATGAAGCCAATCCCGACGCCACGCTTATCGCGGGCGCAACCGATGTTGGCCTTTGGGTCACGAAACAGCTACGCGAATTACCCAAAGTTGCCTTCCTAAACGGCATCAAAGATCTGCAACAGATCGAAATCACCGATAAAGAAATTCGCGTCGGGGCTGGCGTCACCATCGAGACCCTGCGCCCCGTGATGAATGAACATTATCCTTCCTTTGGTGAGATGCTGCGGCGTTTCTCCTCCACGCAAGTCCGCAACGCCGCGACCATCGGTGGTAATATCGCCAATGGGTCGCCCATCGGCGACGCCCCCCCTGCCCTGATTGCACTTGGCACCAAGTTACACCTACGCAAGGGAGATACCCGGCGGGAGATCCTGCTAGAAGATTTCTTCATCGACTACGGCAAACAAGATCGCGCGCCCGGCGAGTTCGTTGAGGCCATTACCATTTTCAAGCAACCTGACTGCTTGCGCGTGTATAAACTGTCAAAGCGCTTCGATCAGGATATTTCCGCCGTTCTTGGCGCGATCTATATTTATGGTGATGGTAAAGTCATGACGGACGTACGCATCGCTTTCGGCGGCATGGCGGGCACACCGAAACGTGCAACCCATGTGGAAAACGCCCTCAATGGCAAACCTTGGACAACAGACACAATCGAGGCCGCCTGCGCAGAATTCAGCAAGGATTTCACCCCGATGAGCGATATGCGCGCCAGTGCCGACTATCGCCTAGAAGCCGCGCAAAATATGCTACGTCGCTATATGAATGACGCCATGGGCAAAACGGTTTCTGTGTTGGAGGTGACATCATGAGCGTTACAAAACCCCTTCCCCATGACGCCGCAAAACTGCATGTGACGGGACAGGCGCGTTATGTTGATGACATTCCGATGCCTGCAAACACCTTGCATCTGGCCTTTGGCACCTCTGAGGTCGCCCATGGCGACATTATCGCAATAGATCTAGCTGCCGTGCGTGCTGCCCCCGGCGTGGTCGCTGTATTGGTCGCCGATGATCTACCGTTTGAAAACGATGTGTCCCCCTCTATCCATGACGAACCACTATTGGCGACGGGAACGGTGCACTACCTTGGTCAGCCGATCTTTCTGGTCGTGGCTGACAGCCATTTGGCGGCGCGCAAAGCCGCGCGCTTGGGCAAGGTTGAGATCGCTGAGAAACCAGCGCTTCTGACCTTGGATCAGGCGCTTGCAGCCAATAGCCGCTTTGAAGATGGGCCACGTATTTGGTCAAAAGGCGACGCTGGAACGGCAATTAAGAACGCCCCCCGCGTGGTCGAAGGCCAGTTTGAGATGGGCGGACAGGAACATTTCTATCTCGAAGGTCAGGCCGCACTCGCAGTGCCGGGCGAGAGTGGCGATATGTATATCTCCTCCTCCACCCAGCACCCGACGGAAATTCAGCATAAGGTAGCCCACGCCATTGGCCTGCCAATGCATGCAGTGCGGGTGGAAATCCGTCGTATGGGCGGTGGATTTGGCGGAAAAGAAAGCCAAGGTAACGCTTTGGCCGTCTCTTGCGCGATTGCGGCACGTCAAACCGGACGTCCTTGCAAAATGCGCTATGACCGTGATGACGACATGATGATCACCGGCAAGCGCCATGATTTTCGCATTCAATATCGTGCGGGCGTGGATGCCAACGGGCGCATCCAGGGCGTAGAGTTTTTGCAAATGACCCGCTGTGGTTGGGCACTGGATCTATCCTTGCCTGTGGCAGATCGCGCCATGCTGCACTCGGATAATGCCTATAACCTTGAACATATTCGCATCGAAAGCCACCGTCTGAAAACCAACACTCAAAGCGCCACAGCCTATCGTGGATTTGGCGGGCCGCAGGGCATGTTGGGGATGGAACGCTTGATCGATCATATCGCCGCCGATTTGGGGCTTGATGCGTTGGAGGTTCGTAAGGTGAATTTCTATGCGGATATCGCTGACAGAGCGGCGCCGCAAACCACACCTTATGGCCAAGAGGTCACGGATTGTGTGATCAATGATCTGGTCGCACAGCTTTCTGACAATGCCCAATACGCGAAGCGACGCGCTGCGGTAACTGAATGGAACGCCAAAAATGACATCCTGAAAAAGGGTCTAGCGCTGACGCCTGTGAAATTTGGGATCAGTTTCACACTGACCCACCTGAACCAAGCGGGTGCGCTGGTACATGTGTATCAGGATGGCTCTATCCAACTGAACCACGGCGGCACAGAGATGGGCCAAGGCTTATTCCAGAAGGTGGCGCAGGTTGCCGCCAGTCGCTTTGGTGTGGGGATTGATGAGGTGAAGATCACCGCGACCGATACCGCAAAGGTACCTAATACATCCGCCACGGCCGCCTCCTCCGGGGCAGATTTGAACGGCATGGCAGTGCAAATCGCTTGCGACACCATCCGCGATCGGATGTCGGAATTTCTGGCACAATATTACCAAACCGCGCCTGACACGATTCGTTTTGACGGTGGTGAGGTACATGTTGGAGATCAGCGCATCAGCTTCGCCAAAGCCGCGCAGATTGCATATGAAAACCGGATTAGCTTGTCTTCCACCGGATTTTACAAAACACCGGAAATTTCCTGGGATCGTATCAAAGGGCATGGGCGGCCGTTCTATTATTTCGCTTACGGCGCATCTGTGAGTGAAGTGGTGATCGACACACTAACAGGCGAAAACCGGATTTTACGCACCGATATTTTGCATGACGCAGGCAATAGCCTAAACCCGGCACTGGATGTTGGCCAGGTTGAGGGCGCGTATGTTCAGGGTGCAGGCTGGTTGACCACGGAAGAACTCATTTGGGATGACAAAGGTCGTTTGCGCACTCACGCGCCAAGCACCTATAAAATTCCAGCCTGTTCGGACCGCCCCGATGTGTTCAACGTCGCGCTTTATGAGAACCAAAACCCGGTTGAAACGGTTTATCGCTCCAAAGCAGTGGGTGAGCCCCCCTTCATGCACGGAATTTCCGCCTTAATGGCGCTGTCGGATGCGGTTGCAGCCTGTGGGGATGGGGTAAAATACGCCGACCTTCAAGCCCCTGCCACCGCAGAACAAGTACTGGCAGCTGTGAAACGGGTGCGCTCATGAGCGACTGGATCACAATCAGCGTCGCACAGACCTATGGTTCCGTGCCGCGCGAAGCCGGGACCGAAATGCGTGTCTTTGCACAGGGCCAAGACGGGACAATCGGTGGCGGCGCCTTAGAATGGGAAGCCGCGAAAATCGCACGTGACATGCTGCGCGAAGGTAAGAAACAAAGTCGCCGCACCATGCCGCTTGGCCCCAACCTTGGGCAATGTTGCGGTGGAACTGTCGTGCTGGATTTCATCGCAAATGCCCAGATTGAAGAAACGCTTGGGCAACCCTTATGGATCTGGGGGGCAGGCCATGTTGGCCATGCAATTGCCACGGTTATGGCACCTCTTCCCGATTTTGACGTGACGATGATCGATACCAAGGAAACACGGTTTCCTGAAAACCTGCCCGCAGACACCAGCCCTTTGCTGGCTTCAGATATGGTCAAGGCCCTAACCCTTGCCCCAAAAGACGCGCATCACATCATCGTCACCTATAGCCATGATATTGACCTTCGTCTTTGTGATGGGTTGCTGCACCAAGGTTTTGCCAGTTGCGGATTGATCGGTTCAGCCACGAAATGGGTGCGTTTTCAGAAGCGTCTGAAAGAGATGGGGCATCACGCCACAAAGATCAGCCAGATCATCTGCCCCATTGGGAACCCTGCGTTAGGGAAGCACCCCACACAAATTGCTATTGGCGTTGCAACACAACTGCTGGCATATGAAACCAAAGCGACATCAGATCGCATCAAGGACAAAACGGGAGGGATCGCATCATGAGTGAGGCGCAGAAAGCACCGATACTTTTGCATCTGGATGGTTTAACCAAAGCCTATCCTGGCGTGGTCGCCAATGATAATGTTGGCTTCAAAATCCACGAGGGCGAAGTGCATGCCCTGTTGGGGGAAAACGGCGCGGGCAAATCGACGCTCGTGAAAATGATCTATGGCCTTGTGAAACCTGACAGCGGCACAATGACCCTGCGTGGGCAAGCTTACGAGCCGGCTGAACCGCGTGCTGCACGCGCTGATGGCATCGCCATGGTGTTTCAACATTTTTCGCTTTTTGATGCGCTAAATGTTGCGGAAAATATCGCGCTTGGCATGGAGAAACCACCAAAGCAAAGCGAACTTGCCCGACGGATCAAAGACGTCAGCGAAGAATACGGTCTGCCGCTTGATCCCAGTGCAGTGGTTGGCAATCTATCGGCGGGCGAACGTCAACGAGTCGAAATCATTCGCTGTCTTTTGCAAGATCCAAAATTGCTGATTATGGATGAACCAACTTCCGTTTTAACCCCGCAAGAGGTTGAAATCTTATTCCAAACCCTACGACAGCTGTCAGCAGAAGGCACCGCGATTCTCTATATATCTCATAAACTTGAGGAAATTCGCAGCCTATGTGACGAGGCAACTGTTTTGCGTCTTGGTAAGGTGGTTGGCAATTGCACACCGCGCGAGAAATCTGCGCGTGAATTGGCAGAAATGATGGTTGGTGAGGTACTGCATGTGCCAGAACGCGCGGTCAAAGATTTGGGCGAGATTGTCTTGGCAATTGATAACCTGTCGATCGCCAGCGCGAACCCTTTTGGCACCAGCCTGAAAAATGTCAGCCTTGAAGTGCGCGCAGGTGAAATTTTGGGCATTGGCGGTGTTGCGGGCAATGGTCAGGACGAATTACTAGCGGCCATTTCTGGCGAAGCCAAAACAAGCCACGGTGCCGTGACTGTGAAAGGCACATCTGTAGGGGAGCTGACGCCAAACGAGCGGCGCAAACTGGCGATTTTGGCCGCCCCAGAGGAACGCCTAGGTCACGCAGCTGCGCCTGACATGAGCCTTGTTGAAAATGCGCTTTTGACTGGTGCTGTCCGCAAAAATCTCACGAGTTCTGGTTTCGTTGACTGGGGCGCGACACGGGATTTTGCGCGCGAAATTATCAAAGATTTCGACGTACGCACACCGGGATCAAGCAATGCAGCCCGTTCGCTTTCTGGTGGTAATCTACAAAAGTTCGTAGTCGGGCGTGAAGTGCTCCAAGATCCTGACGTATTGGTCGTGAACCAACCAACTTGGGGTGTTGATGCCTCTGCCGCCGCCGCAATCCGACAATCTTTACTGGATCTCGCGGCCAAAGGCGCGGCAATCATCGTGATCAGCCAGGACTTGGATGAATTAATGGAAATTTCCGATCGTTTCGCGGCTTTAAACGAAGGCGCACTATCAGATGCCCGTCCGGCGCAAGGCCTGACCGTGGATGAAATTGGCCTAATGATGGGCGGTGCCCACGGCATGGAAGTGGCACATACCCACCACAGCGAAGGAGAGCCCGCATGATCCGGCTAGAGAAACGCGCAACCCCTTCAAAACAATGGTCATTGGCTGCACCTTTGCTGGCGGTTGCCCTAACTATGATCGCGGGCGGCATCATGTTTGCAGCCCTAGGAAAAGATCCGCTGGAGGCGATCCGCATCATCTTCTGGGATCCCATATTTGGTGAATTCGCCAGTTATTCCCGACCACAACTGCTGGTTAAAGCCGGGCCGTTGATTCTAATCGCAATCGGCCTATCCTTGGGTTTCCGGGCTGGTATCTGGAACATTGGCGCAGAAGGCCAATACATCATGGGTGCGATTTTTGGCGCGGCAACCGGCCTAGCGTTTTACCCCGCGGAACTGTGGATCATCTTTCCGCTAATGGTGATTGCCGGCGCGATTGGCGGCACGCTTTGGGCAATGATCCCGGCGATATTAAAAACGAAATTCAACACAAATGAGATCCTGACGTCTCTGATGTTGGTCTATGTCGCCCAGGAGATCCTGAAATCAATGGCCAATGGGTTGCTGAAAAACCCCGAAGGTCATGGTTTCCCCGGATCGCGCAACTTGGCGCATTATCCCGCAACGTCTAACCCCGAATTGATCGCAGGCACCGGCGCACATTGGGGCGTGATGGCGGCAATCGTCGCAGTAATTGCGGCCTATATATTGCTGTCCCGTCACATCCTTGGCTTCCAAATACGTTTGACAGGTGAAAGCCCCCGGGCTGCGCGATTTGCATCAGTACGGCCAAACCGTCTGATCGTGATATGTATGGGAATTTCCGGCGGGCTTGCCGGGCTTGCTGGCCTGTTTGAAGTCACCGGTCCTGCGGGCCAGATCACTGATAAATTCAACGTCGGATACGGATTCACCGCAATCATCGTGGCCTTTCTAGGCCGCCTACATCCCGTCGGTATCTTACTGGCCGGGTTGCTAATGGCGCTGACGTATATCGGCGGCGAGTTGGCACAATTGCAAATGTCTATCCCGGCCGCCGCAATCCAAGCATTTCAGGGGATGTTGTTATTCTTCCTGCTGGCGATGGATGTGCTCACAAACTTTAAAATAAAATTTGGAACGGAGGCCGCGTAATGGATCTTTCCTCGTTTGACCCCGTGGTTCTAATCACCACGATGATGATCGCTGCAACCCCCATCATGTTCGCCGCCATTGGCGAGTTGGTGGTCGAAAAAGCCGGGGTTCTGAACCTTGGTGTAGAAGGCATGATGATCTTTGGCGCGATCTGCGGCTTTATGATTACCGTCAACACCGGCAGCCCGTTTTTGGGCATGTGTGCGGCGGCGATTGGTGGTGCAGTCATGTCGTTGCTATTTGGCGTCCTGACGCAGTTCTTCTTATCAAATCAAGTTGCTACGGGGCTTGCACTGACGTTGTTTGGTCTCGGTTTCTCAGCACTTCTGGGCCAAAGCTATGCTGGTATTAAACCCCCCTCGACACCAAAGCTTGACCTACCAATCCTGTCTGATCTGCCTGTCGTTGGCCCAATTCTGTTCAGTCATGATCTGATGGTTTATCTGGCGATTGCGATTGTTGCAGCCACCTGGGCGGTGCTGAAATATACTCGCATTGGTCTGATCCTGCGTGCGGTTGGTGAAAACCACGATGCCGCCCATGCGCTTGGCTATAAAGTTGTACGCATCCGTCTGTTGGCGATCATGTTTGGCGGCGCTTGTGCTGGCCTTGGCGGTGCCTACCTCAGCCTTGTTCGGGTTCCACAATGGACCGAAGGCATGACCGCCGGTGCGGGCTGGATCGCTTTGGCGATTGTGGTTTTCGCCAGTTGGAAACCCTGGCGTGTGCTGTTGGGCGCGTGGCTGTTTGG
>MAAC01006711.1_pt1 | contig 21417 bp, 15 predicted proteins | sample 1115981 | NCBI WGS metagenome assembly MAAC01 (sample SAMN04961126, study PRJNA320927) | seawater metagenome | isolation source: sample BD02T64 sea water enriched with oil for 64 days | place: USA:Gulf of Mexico | collected 2013-07-27
TCAATAGCATTTTTCTTATCGTTCTCGGCCTTATAGGACATACCAAGATGATAGCGCAAAGTTCCGAAATCAGGCATTTTTTTAACTGCCGCCTCCAGTAATTCTGTCGCCAACTCATACTCCCCTAGGCGGTAATGTATCCAGCCCAATGTATCCTGAAAATGCGGAATAGTGGAGCTACGGAACCGTTTTGCATATGTATAGGCACGACGCAAATTTTCTTCGTCGTCATAAACCGTGGATATCAAGCTCGCTAGATTGTTAGCAACCACATCGACATTTGGCCTCTTCTCCAATATCGCTTCATAGACCTTAATCGCTGCTTCAAATTCTTTTTTAAGCTCATGCACACCAGCTTGTGACATCATCAATGTGAAATTATCGGGTAATGCTTTAAGCCCTCTATCAAGAATTTCCTGCGCTTTGACTAACTCACGATCCCGGACATAGTGCGTAAACAATGTATAATAAGCCGACTGGAAATCCGGCTTATCACTAATGACCGCCTCATAGGCTGCGATCGCATCATCCCCTTTTCCTGTAACCGCATAGAGCTGCGCTAAAAGCAAACGCGCCGGGTAATTATCCGGTGTTGCAACTGCAATGTCTGACAGGAACTTCACAGCCTCTTCTGTTTGCCCCTGGCTAACATATAACCGGACCATGGCAACAAGCGTATTAACCCCACTTGGTACATTTTTGTAGGCTTTTTGAAAAGATTCGAGGCTTTTCTGGAAATCTTTTTGCCCAGCAAAACTCCGCCCTAAAATTTGATCCGATACCGAATTGTCCTTATCCAATTTCCGTAGAAATTCTGCAATCGCTTCGGCACCTTTCCAGTCTTTACGGATCAATTTAATCTGTGCCAAAGTCGTAAGCAATTGCCGATTTTTCGGGGCTATCTTCACGGCACGACCAAGTATTTTCTCCGCCCGCTCGTAGTTCGTTCTACGAGTCAAAAATTGAGCATATTGCAATGTTGCTGCTGGTGTCGCATTTGACATTTTGTAGGCTGCATCAAAACGGTCGTCGGCAAGCTCAACGGCGCCGTTCATTTCGTGAGCCCGGGCTAGCAGCAATGTAGCTTTCACAGAATCCGGCTGGTTCTTCAACGCTGAACGCAAGTCTGTTACCGCACTTTCAATTCGCCCGGCATCCAAGTGCAAGGCTGCTCGCATGGTGAGCGCTTCAATATTCAAGTTATCTACTGCGATTGTTTCTTCAAGTAACGCATTAACCTGATCAAATTTTCTTTCGCGTAGAAGGATCTCTGCCAATTTGACCCGCGCACTTAGACCATCTTCTTCAGTACCGGCCGCAGTTATTACATTTTGCAGAATGGTTTTTGCGCCTGAAAGATCTTTTTCAACCAGGGCTATTTCAGAAAGAGCTAACTGATAAATAAATTCATCAGGTTCCTCTGCGATAATTTTTTGGAGTTCAGCTTTAGCGACCTCCATACCCGACACAGATTGTAGGTAACGGATGATATCCAGTTTTGCCGTGTTGTCGTCTGGATTTTCTTCAGCAATGGCACGAATCTCTGCCTCTGCGGCATCCTCTTTTCCTTCGGATAAATAAAAGCGTGTCAGGCTGTTTCGGAACTGCCGATTATCGGGGCTTATCTTGATCAGTGTGCGAAACGCTGTTTCAATTCCGACCTTATCGCCCTGCACTTGCAAAACCCGCATTTTAGTCAGCAACAACGGAACATTTTCCGGATGTTTTTCCATGCTTTTCGCAATAATATCTAGCGCCGCCTCTGTGTTCTTCACAAGAATTGCGTCCACGGCAATTACGAGAGAAGCTTCAACGTGCCCCGGCTCAATCTCCAATGATTTTTTAGCTGCAACCAACGCTTCCGCATTTTTCTTTTGGCGGAACAACAACGCTGCCTGTAAAGACCAGACATCCGCATTCGCCGGCTCCAACCGCATAACCAAATTGGCCTTTTCTTCAGCTTCATCCATACGCCCTGAAAATAACAGGATTTTGGCAAGACGAATTTGTGCCGGTACGTGATTTATATCTAGTTCAATGGTTTTATAAAGATCGCCCGCATATTTCCGGATCTTACCTTCTTTTTCTTCCACCAATGCCAAATGATACCATGCATCAGCAATGTTTCCGTTAAGCTGCAGCGCGTTTCTGAATTCCAGACCAGCCTTTTCATAATTTTCTTCTTTAAAAAGCTGCAAACCGTTTTGGTAATAGCCTTGAGCCTTTTCTTCAGGAGAATCACATGCAGCCAAGCCAAACAACACCAGCCCCATAAGAAGACTTAACAGTTTTTTGGATCCAATATTTTTATTCATGATTTTATCAAAGTCCTGCCGACTATTTTCCAAGGAACACACGAAACTACACTACATACACATTAGTTAAGACACTTACGGCGGTCGTTCTATGAACACTTTCGCGAATAACTTTTACAAAAATACACGGAAAACTCTAAACACACAGTTAAAGTAAATAACAAACTACCAAGAAGATGGCACTACACTTTAGCGTGTTTACTATTTCAAGATACTACCAAGTGATCAATTTGAGAAAAGAAAAATATATTATCCTACGAGGTTTATTTCGTGGCGTTTTGCACAAGTCGGGCTTTTGCTGACCAGGTATGATCTTCAACCCGATCTCGTCGCGGCTCAGCAGCCCCGGGACTTTCTATCAATAAGCTAATTTCATTGGTAAATTCCTCCGCCGTTTGCACGACAGAAATATGGTCTGAAAAATACTCGATTTCCGGAAAATAAGTGCTTACAACGGGCCTGCCAACGGCCAGATATTCTTTCATTTTTACGGGATTACAGGCTTTGATCCACTCACTTTGATTCCAAGGCATAATCAATACATCACAAGCGGCCATATAACTCGCAACTTCCTCATAAGGTCGCTGTCCTAATAGATAAACATTGGAATGTGAACACCATCCTTCTGGCAGCGAACAAGCCCCGATCATAACAAAGGACACCTCCGGCATTGCCGCCGCAACCTCAACAAACAATTCAGGATCAAAGGTATGCTTTTAAGATCTACAGGTTCAGTTCCGTTTTTTTCGAACTCAATACCGGCGTTTTTAAAATGGGCGAAATCCACGCCGTGATCGACAAACAGGGATCCTGTGTTCTCGCCTTTCTCAGCTTCATATAGCTCTCGAGCACAAAAAAGAACAATATCAGCTTTCTCTTTTAGTCGCTGGTCAAAACCCTTTATTCGCACGGGATCGACACCGGCGAAATTTTCAAACCTGTCCGTTCTTTGGTAAATAATTTTTGCCGGGTTTAGAGTATCAACCACAATCTCTCCAGGGGGGCATGCGACCCAAACCAAAGGCTTTCTAATACCGCAGCGCCGCGCCGCAATTTTTACCTGAATAGATAACGCGAGTTTAGCAAACCAGACACCGAGCGCACTTTGTCCACCACCTGGCAAGGTGGCAGGGCTAAAGACAGAAAAATTTTTGCGAACATGCACAAGCCCCCGAAACAGGCTCTTCAATTTCCGGCGAACCCGCGTAAAAAACATCGCCCCCTCACCAACCCGTGGCGGCCGCATACCTATGGAGTTCACATACAGTACAGGGACATCTGAGCTAAATTCTCGCATCATCTGCAAATCGTAATGTCCACGATTATGGTACCACCAATCCACACCTCCAAAACAAATTACACCGTCATAGGGTTCTTTTTTCTCTAACTCGGGATTTGTCATGATGTATTTTCAGTTATTTCTCATGGATAAAATCGCGGATTGCCGCGATAAGTGAAGGCTCAGCGTATTCGCTTGACCTTGATAAGCTCTGATATTCGCACTCTCGCAGGGCCGATATTATTGTTGCTCCCAAAAGTGTTTCATCATCCGCCACATAAATACCGTCTCTATTCCTGAAACGATTTGCAGTTGCTACTTGATGATCATTTCTTGTTTCTTTCAAGTGCCCCCTGCGCGGCAAAATAACAACAGGTTTCGACATGGTTTGCGCAGTAATAATGGTCCCCATACCAGCATGAGCAACAACTAAATCAGATTTTTCAAAATAGTCAGAAAATTCAGCAGGAGACAAGAACTCCTTATAATCAATATTCTTGGGCCTATAAGAAGTTTCTTCTAGCTTGGCAACTTGTGCAAATAAATTTATTTCTGTGTTATGTACAGCCCAATTATCCAGCGCAGATATCAAACGATCAAATCCGATCTCGTGACCAACTGTTACAAAGATCAAATCACCGCCCCTTTGAAATCCGGCACTTTGGCTCCATGCTCACCTCTCGCTAAATGCTCCCACTGAGTGAGCCACAAGTCAGCATATGGGCCTATTTTCTTCCCCGAAAGTGACATCTCATCCGCATTAGCAATACTGTCCACCCAAATCGTCCGGGCGCCCAATAACTTGCCAAGACGCAAAGCAAAATAACCAGAAGCAGCTCCCGTCGAGATCACCAAATCCGGACGCACCCACAATAGAATCGCGAAGATATTTAACAACTGCCAAACAAGACGAAACTTCTGCCATCTATTAGCCGCTAAGATCGTGAAAAATCGTGGGGCGTTCTCCCCACGTCTCCGTGCGTCACGTAAAATATCGGCTTTATATTCCAGTTTCGAAGTCACATAAGAAACTTCACATCCATCCCAAGCGGCACGCATCCGTTGCAACTGCACCCAATGCCCACCAGCCGATGATATGGCATGGAATGTTACCTTGCACCAAATAAATTCAGCAATTCACGTTGCGTCAGTATTTTCAGTTCTTCTTTTTTGGCCATCGCAATGAGCTGCTTAGTTAAATCCAATACGAATTCATTTCTCAAACAATCCTTTTGGCGTGCAAAATCGTGCATAAGAACCACCCCTCCGCAAGACGTTTGTAACTGTCCCACAATAGTCGCGGGCTGGGTACAAATTGGGTTTGTATCGGTCGAATCATGCGTCCACCACCCCACCCTTCTTTTTAGACACAACAACTGAAACATCGTTGCAACCGTCATCTTTCCATTCGGCGGACGGAAAAGTTTGCTTCCTATTTTCAAATCGTCAAGAACACTCAAACCGTGTTCAATATCCCGGTACACTTTCCAGGGGAATTGAGACCATGCATTTAGATGAGAAAAAGAATGCGAAGCGACTTCATGACCCTCTCTATGGGCTCTATCCGAGATGGCAACATTGTTTTCTAACTTTTGCCCGAGTACATAAAAAGTTGCTTTTACGTCATTTTTTCTCAGTAAATCCAATATTTTGGGTGTAAACTCAGCGCATGGTCCATCATCATAGGTCAGCACCAGTATCCTATTTTGACGGCAGAAATTTTGTAATTTGCGTACATGAATTTTCCTCAGCATGTGAGGTAGTAAAAACCAACTTGCGGCCAATGACAAAAAAAGAATTAGCATCCTGAAATCCTGTTGAAGCGGCAAATATCAGACGGCCACCGTAGCCATACACTTAATTTGGTGAGTTTTTCTTTACTTATTATCTAGACAAACTCAGCAAGGCATCGATTTATTAACTATTCACACTTAAGAAAACAATCAGTTCATGTAATTAGATTTCAATAAATAAAGCTATGAGAGAGTTTGCTTTTTTCTCTTACTACAGCAATAAAGAAGACTACGCAGAATATCAAAGGAATGATTAACAACATCAGGACTATGGGCACTAAAACTCCTCTACATAATTCACCTCTTATTGGCGTACTGCGTGAAACCCGATTGTTTCACATGATCAAATGGTGCCCTGCCATCGTCGCAGTCTTGATTATCTCCTTTTTTCTGCCTACTGAATTTTCATTTACTGTTGGTGGTTTACGACTTTCCCCATACCGTTTTGTCCTAATTGCAGTGTTTATTCCCTGTCTGATTAAACTTGGGAAGAGAAACGTACCTAAATTTGGCTTGATAGATACTCTTATTATTTCGCATTTAGTCTGGTCTTTCATGTCTCTCGTAGTTCACCATGACATATCAATTGCAATCGAGTCAGGTGGGATCAGGTTTCTAGAGCTTGCAGGAGCATTCCTTGTTGCAAGAACACTGATAATTGACCCAAAAACCTTTAGAGGTACCTTTGCTCTTCTTACCCTCCTTGTAATTTTTTTAGCTCCAATAACTCTGCTGGAAACCTTCACTGGTAATCACTTAATCAAAAACATCGCATCGGCACTCAGTGGGAAAAATTTCGCAAGCAGTATCGACACTCGATTTGGATTCCACCGCGCATACGGACCATTTGATCATCCTATCCTATATGGCGTCTTTGTAGCCAGCCTCTTCGGAATTACCTGGTTTGATCCATCTAGATTATACAACCGAAAATCAAAAAACAAATTCAGAATGGTGATTATTTTTGTGGCAGCTTGCACCTCTGTTTCATCTGGTGCTATTGCCTCGCTCATGACACAGCTGATACTCAGTTTTTGGGAATTTTTTACGCGAAAAGTTGCCCATAGATGGCTAAAACTATTCCTTATCTGGCTTTCGATATATCTTGTAATTGATTTGATCTCAAATCGATCAGGTATGAAAGTTCTATTGTCCTATCTCACATTTAGTGAAGGAACAGCTTATTTTAGAGTGTTAATTTTTGATTACGGCATTCAAGAGGTCTGGCGCCACCCAATTTTTGGTATCGGCTTCAACGACTGGATACGTCCAGCCTGGATGCACAGCGGCAGCATGGATAATTTCTGGCTTCTTCAAGCCGTTACCTTTGGAATTCCGGCATTTATCACCATTGCTTTACCGACCATATTATTACTTGCTAAAAACTGGAAGAATTTCCCAAAAGAACTCCATTCCCTTAGGGTTGGATGGAATATTTCTCTATTTGGCCTTGTCTTAGCGGCATGCACAGTTCATTTATGGAATAGCCTCTTTGTCTATTTCGGATTTTTCTTGGGAACTGGAATGTGGTTCCTTACACCACCCAAGAAAGAGGCTATCATGAGTTCCAATAAAAGCAATTTTCTCGCGTCTTCCTAGCGAGGAAACGCCTTTAGCTCACGTCAATGTTTTTAATAGCCGAATTATTACTGCATTGGAGCGCACATAACATAGAACAATGACCAATAGCACAACTGCTGTAAGGGCGATTTCCATAAGTGGTTGTGCCCCAATTATATGCTCTATCGCCATTAGGAATGCTCCAAGAAGACACATCAGTGAGACAACTAGCGTTGGGATAACCTTTTGAAGTTTAACAATTTTCATTTTTTTCAAATAAATTAGTGAGAAAATAAACGCGGTAAATTCCCCTATCACACCACATAATACTATAAGCTGAATATCTCTGAATGTATTTGCAACGGCAACCGCAATAATTATCCAGAATCCTCTCACCAAGTTTGTAAGCAACGGTAGTTTTGTTCGACCTTTAGCTAGAGCGATTATGATCGGACCTAACTTGAACAACCTAAATCCCTGCATTAAGCCCAACAGTGCAATAATAGTCACACCTTCCGAATATTTATCACCAAATATCAACAAAAAAAATGCCGGACCAGCGAGCAAAAAGCCAACAGATAATAGTAAGCCGGAAAGAAGGCATATGTGAAAAGTCAGCAACGAATACTGCTGGAAGTTGGTATGAAGATTTTGTTTAAGTGACAATATAGGTAAAAACAAAGACTGATGCACCCTTGTCAGGAGTAAGGAAGGGAGCAGAGTCAAAGTAAAAGCTGCACTAAACCAACCAAGCATTTCCATATTGAACAAACTACCAACAATTATACGATCAGCTTGAAAAATGCCAAACATTACAAAACCGTTCAGTAATAGCGGCCACCCAAATATCATGATTTTTTTGATGAATTTGGTTTTCCAGCTCCATCTATATTTCCTAATTGCAAGCAAATGCGATCCAATTACCTGTGCGATCGTCTGAAGTATCAAGATCCATAGCATTACTCTGTAATCCCCAAAATACAGAGCTAAGGGTGTTGCTAAAACAACTGTCAACAATTGTGGCAGCGCTTCGGAAGCAATTACTGCAGTGAATTTCATTTGGCGTTGAAGCCGAGCCACATCTAAATGCGCAAAACCACGCAATAGAGGTATCAGAGCAAGGACTTCAAATGCCCAAGTAAGTTGCTGTAGTTCAAACAAGCGCCCGATAAATCCAGCCGCAAAATATAAAACAGCAGCATTTAGGACGCCTCTTATTGCTAAGAAGGCTTGTGAGGTCGCTTGCAATTTTGAGTTGTTGCCTTGTCTATCCTGTACGAGGAGCCGGTCGACTGCAATAGCATTAGACATTTCGACAAATGAAACAGTAACAGCAAATGTGGCAGCAATTCCAAAATTCTCAACACTAATCAAACGAGCAATAATTACGTTTCTAAGTAAGCCGCTGATGGCTGTAACTAAATTTCCCAAGAACAGAAGGGAACCGCTTTTGAAAAAATTCGAAATATTCACTTGTTGCTTCTTAGTTTCTAGTATTTCTGGAGAGGTCTCTAATTTTTTTGGATATTATCGTGAATTGATTCTCAGCCTTTTCCAATACCTTAGGTATTTCATTGTCTAGCTCAATTTGTGTTTCTTTTCTCGCAAGAAAAGAGGTTTTCAGTTTCTCAAATAGGGCGTCGGTATTTAAAACGCGAGGATCAAACACTTGATGTGATTGCCTGCAAGTCTGAAACACGCCTTTCGTTTTGTCACTGTAAGCAATGGCTGAAGTAGGAACTAGTGACGACAAACCGGCAATCGTTGAGTGCATACGCATACCCGAAAACCAATCCATTTTAGAAATTATCCACTTTACTTCGCCTGCATCAATATTATTTGGAGATATTTTTATACGATCCGCATGATTTTCCGGAAACTTTTTAGCAAAACTTTCAGCTGCTCCATAATCAGATTCATAATGTCCACTAGGGTTCATGACATGGGAAATAAGCGTTATCCTTGCATTCGTTTCATTCAATAACCAATGAACAAAAAGCATAAGAACTTCTTCGTAATTGGCTTTAAATTTGAAATTTTTTATTGTATTTGTAGGGTCGTTATACACCAAACCACTAATATTAATTCCCACAATGGGGGTTTCATGCGTTGGTTCGTATAAGAAATTTAGAAACTCTGGACTCAACTTTTCTGAAGCTTCTTTTTTTGGCAAACTAAAAGCTAAATCCAATCCATCAAAATGTCGCTTTTCATCGAACTCATGTGCCAACAATTGTTTTAAGATAACAAAACTATTTGGATCTCTCGACCATGCAAGATTGGCACCCTTAGTTGCCTTCGATGCTAAATCAAAGTTATGAGAATCAATATATGGACCATATGTTTGGGGTAGTAGGATAAGTGGTATACCTAACTTAATCGAGATCATTTTGGGAGTAATAATGTTATAAAATCTTTTGGAACCATATATATCACTGAAACTATCCCCGCCCGAAACATCCAAAATAGCGTCACAGGAAGCTATTTGTTTCAACGTCGCATTAAGAAAGCGTCCGTATCGTCCGGTTTTTGACGCTAGAGAAAGCGTGTGAAGATTACCTGATCGGTACACTCTCAACCCTCCTCGCACACCAATCAAACCAACGGGTATATTCTCAAATGAACCAATATTAAACTCACTCTTCCGGCAGCCCAGTCCATTGTCAAACGCATAAAATTCCGCATCCGGCAAGTTTCGTAAAAGACCGTACAAAGTTGAATAAAATAATGCTGATACGCCCATGTTGCCCGTATCAGGAGAAGCTCCCGCAATCAGAATTTTTGTCAATTTTAGAAGCCCCTTATTGTTGAGTAATTAGAAAACCGCGATCTGGCAATGACTTCGGCATCACTCTCTCGCTTGATATCATAAATCCCTGCATAGGTATTCCAGATTGAATAATAGCTGAGACTTGACTACCCTGGTATGTAATTCTGCCTGATTGTAATTGGTTAATTTTTATCGGGCCCGAAGTTGGGAAGTTTCCATGTTTTTCTCCTGTCACGAAATGGGAAGAATAAATTTTTATTCCGACAGGAATTCCCTTCCAAGAATGTTTCCCTCTCGTAATTCTTTTAAAAATACTGTTCATGACTATGACGTCTTTTGGCACAAATTTCTTTCTTTGTGTGAAGTCGTCTCGCAAAATCAAGGTTTGCCCAGGAATTGACAAATGATAAAATAACACATGGTTTTGCCGAGCATTAAGCTGTGAGAAAGGGGGATCACTAGAGATATTCTCAATTGCTATATTCACAAATGCCATATTTTGAAAGGAACTTTTATAGTGGTCCAGAAAAATATTTTGAACATTTTTAATCTTAGTCGCCCATAATCCGAAAACAATTACATTATCAAAGTCACCAAAATATTGAAGTATATCTGAATGGTGCTTGCGTAAATCCCCATCCATATCATGAATACTTACATTCAAAATCATTAATGAACGTTGTAACGCATCACCAGATATATTTTCCATCCTACTATTTCGTACTAGTTTTGCGTCAACAAAACCGTACAAAGTATTTTCGCATATTGAATTTGTAACGTAATATCCACCAATATATTTCGATGTCCGTATGGGTATCAAAATCTGCCCTTCAGGTTCTGACGCCGACCTATTTGAATCGAACCATCGTACATTATCAAACCAAAGCAAATGCTTGTTTTCAGGATAAATCTGTATGAATGATCCAAAATCTATAGACAAATTCTGAAATTTTAATTTATCAGTTCCTAAACGAACTAACTTTCGTTCAGCTAATTCTAGTATAATGTCATCTCTATCAATACCATCATCCGCTTTAATTGTTATCCATGACTTGGATTTCTTTATGCCCGCGTTACCTTCTAACGAGTACTTTCCCCGGTCCAGTAAAATGACATCACCCCCTGAACCTGCAGCCCTTATTGCACTGGCAATATTTGTGAACGGATGTTCTTTAGTACCATTTTTAATCGCTTCAGTTGTTTGATTTGTCACATATACAGTATTTCCACCATAAGCAGCTTTCGCATTCGCCCACAAAACTAACGGTTCAAGCGTTCTAGGGGACCCTGAAAGTGGGAATGCCGTTGCTTTAAGAGTAATTTTCTGATCTTTAATGTCGCTCGTTTTTAGTTGGACTGAATATTCCAAAACATTGGTACGAAAGTTTAATTTCGCAACCCGAACTGTTCTGGTGTGCCCTCCATTTGCTGAAAAATCGATATGACTGATACCATTCATATGAAACGCTACTACCCCAATTTGAATCTCATTATCGATTTTTTGAAAAGGAATAACATTCCACCTAGCTATGGCTTTTGCTTTATACTCGAACAAGCCAGCCTGCTGTCTGTCTCTCTCAAAAGCAGGGTTAGGAGAGCTTAGTGTACCAATATCTAGTGTTGGTACACTTGCATCTATTACATGTGTTTTTGAGTATGTTGCACTCGGCATCGCGAGCACAGTTACTGCAAAAATAATGGAACCATATATCTTTGAAGAGCCAAATCCCATATTTAGTCCTTGTTTGAATTATCAAATTTCAGTTGTTAAGTAATCTAAAATAGTAAAACTATCATTATTATGTAAAACAATATCACTATTCTTAGAAAGCAGTTCTTTAGTTTTTGTGAAAGAAAAAATTCACTACTTTCGACTGTCTCTGCTATACAAGCCATTGTGGAACTACTTGTTTTGTAATTCAAAGGCGAACGTATCGTGGGCTGGGAAATTGGATCAATTGAAGACGTAATTGAAAGCCAGCTTTGTCTGGGCTGTGGAATCTGTGCATCCGTTGAAAATGAACGGTATTCTATGGAAGATTCCGTGACGTTTGGACGAAGACCCTATGTGAAAGAAGGAGCACCGAAAGAAACCGGAGAAGCCTTCCTTCTTTGCCCTGGCCATCATTTGGAACACACGTTTGATTTGACTTCAGCAAAGTACCAAACTGATTTACTTGAAGGTTGGGGCCCCATTCTAGGTGTCTGGGAGGGGTACGCCACAGACAAAAAAGTACGCTTTCAAGGATCCAGTGGCGGAGTGGCAACTGCGCTCTCGCATTGGGCAATAAATAAAGGAGGTTTCAGTGGAATTCTACATACCGCTGCAAGTGAAAGTATACCTTTTCTAAATGAAACGATTTATAGTACGAAATCAAAAGACTTAGGCAAAGCCGCGGGATCACGCTACGCTCCATCAAGTCCGTGCGAAAAATTGAATTTGATTACTCAATTTCCCGATTCAAGTGTTCTAATCGGCAAACCCTGCGACATTGCGTCGGCTTCGAAACTAAGTAAAATTGACCCACAAATAGAAGCAAAACTTGGACTTACAATTGGATTTTTTTGTGCAGGAACGCCTTCTACGAAGGGGAATTTGGACCTTTTAGAAAAAGTAGGAATTAAACACACTGATAAGCTCATAAGCGTCCGATATCGAGGGAACGGATGGCCAGGGAGATGGGTTGCTAGTTATTTGGAAAAAGATGGAATTGAGAAGAAAAAGGCTCTTAGTTATTCAGAATCTTGGGGCTTTTTACAAAAGCATCGACAATGGAGATGTTATATTTGTCCAGACCATACGGGCGAATTTGCAGATATAGCTGTTGGTGATCCTTGGTATAGGGATATAGAACCTGGAGAACCGGGCAAATCACTTATAATAGCAAGGACGCAGAGAGGGTTAGACGCGATTCTTGCAGCTACTGCTACAGGATACGTTACATTGGAAAAGCGAGATAATAGTTTACTCCCTCGCTCTCAACCAAATCTTCTTAAAACACGCGGCACTCTTTGGGCGAGATTAATCGTTCTCAAAATATTCGGAGCAGCCGTTCCTGACTACAAAGGCTTTAACTTATTCAAATATTGGTTGTCCGAACTTAGTTTTAAAGAGAAGTTACAATCCTTTTATGGAACAATTAAACGCGTTTATAAAAAGAAACTTCGAAAGCGTATTTCAATAAAGGATTGAGTGGTTGCTTCGATGATGCCGTAATATTCTAGTTTAATTATTAGTGGAATTAATTGGAAACTCATGCATTTATTTGTCTGACGAGAAACTTTTAGGTAATAATTCAGTAAGGTGTTGATCGTATGTTTGATTTGTAATGAAGTATTTCTGAAAAACGAAGTTGAGGGGCTAAGAAAAGTGCAAAGCAGAAAAAAAATTATGGTCACTGGGGGTGCAGGTTTTCTAGGGTCGCACTTATGTGAAAAGCTTTTAGCTCAAGGGCATGATGTGATCTGTGTCGACAATTTCTTTACAGGATCGAAACAAAATATACTTCATTTGAGAGATAATCCTTACTTTGAAATTATACGGCATGATGTGACATTTCCATTATATGTTGAAGTTGATGAAATATATAACCTGGCCTGCCCAGCATCCCCGATTCACTATCAATTCGACCCCGTTCAAACAACAAAAACTAGCGTTCACGGCGCCATAAATCTATTAGGGTTAGCTAAACGTTTAAAAGCAAAAATTTTGCAGGCCTCGACGAGTGAAGTCTACGGCGATCCTGAAGTTCACCCTCAAGTTGAAAGCTATAAGGGTAGCGTGAACACGTTTGGCCCGCGTGCTTGCTATGATGAAGGTAAAAGATGTGCTGAAACCCTCTTTTATGACTATTATCAACAGCACCAACTTAGAATTCGTGTAATGCGGATATTTAATACTTATGGGCCTCGCATGCACCCTAATGATGGTAGAGTTGTTTCAAATTTTATTGTACAGGCCCTTAATAATGAACCAATCAGCATCTATGGTAGTGGTAACCAAACAAGATCATTTTGTTATGTGGATGATCTCCTTGAGGGAATGGTGCGTTTAATGAATGCCCCGGATGAAATCACCGGCCCAATAAATATTGGTAACCCGAATGAATTTACAATTAAGGAGCTGGCCGAACGCGTTATCGAGATTACAGGTTCGAGCTCATCGATCACCTATCATCCATTGCCAACTGACGACCCTATGCAAAGGTGCCCTGATATCAGCCTAGCGAAACGAGAACTCGATTGGAAGCCAACGATTGAGTTAGATGAAGGGTTAAGAAAAACAATACAATATTTTGAAAAGATACTGTGACTAATAAGGTGCCTATCGTCATGAGCGATTACGTACACGATGGAAATATAGCCGAATACAATTTGTCAATTGTAGTTGTGTCATACAATACAGTTGAAATGACCAAAAGCTGTTTGAAATCCATATACGATAATTTGGGTTCGTTATCGGTCCAAGTTATCGTTGTAGACAATGATTCAAAAGATACCTCGGTTGAAATGATCCGATCCGATTTTCCCCAAGTAAACCTGATTGAGAATAAGGAGAATTTGGGATTTGCTGCTGCAAACAATCAAGGGTTTAAAATCGCGAGTTCCGAACTCATTTTGTTATTAAATTCCGATACAGTTGTACTTGGCTCCGTAATTTCTGCTTCGGTAAACTACATGTACAACAACCCGGATGTCGGAGCGTTCGGTTGTAGAGTACTAAACTCAGACAAATCAGTACAATTAACCTGCTCGCAATTTCCGACCCACCTAAACCTTATTCTCATTTTGTTTGGATTAGATCGATTGTCGTATCCAAAATTTTTCGGGAAATATCAACTTAAGCATTGGAACAGGGACAGTGAACGTGATGTTGACGTGATCAGCGGTTGCTACTTAATGACTAAACAGACCATCCTTAACCAAGTTGGTGAATTGGATGAAGATTTCTTCTTTTTTGGTGAGGAAACGGAATGGTGTTACAGAGTCAAGCAAGCCGAATGGAAAGTACGGTTTTCTCCGGTAGGAGAAATTATACATCACGGCGGTGGCAGTGCCAAAAAATTAAAATCCAAACGAAATTTGATGCTTACAAACGCTCTTGTTAGATTTCACTTAAAACGAAGCGGAACCTTAGCTGCTTTATTAATGTATCTAATTCTCTTTACCTTCAATTTATCCAGAGCTGTATTTTGGCGCGTGATGTCACTTGCAATTCCGCGCTATACGGAAAGAGCTGATCTATTCTCTGGCGTTATCGCCGGCATCGCAAATGCATGGCCGAAGGATGCATCTAAATGAAAATTCTTTTGATGACGTGGGCATGTGACACAGAAGATGTCAGTGAACCAGAAATTTGTTCAAAATGGGTTCGTGAAATTGCTAAAGATCACGATGTAACTTTATTCTCGGTAAGCCGTCCCGACAGGTTTGGTTGCGTTCGAGAACAATTCCCTGATTTGGATGTAATTGAATGGAAAGATATTTGGGTCCCCAAGTGGTTAGAGAAATTTAGAGCGGTGGCAAAACCTGGATATGTCCCCTATTATTTGAAAGCGAGGATATTTCTAAAGCGATTATTAAAAGAGCAAAAATTTGATGTAATACATCAAATTACGCCTCTCGCTTGGCGGTACCCATCTCCGGCGGCGGGCCTCGGGACACCTTTTGTTCGAGGTCCGATTGAAGGTGGTTTACCAACACCAGAACCGCTAAAGCCCGCTCTTTCTGAAAGTACTCCTGCCTATTACAAGCTACGCAATATTGATAAGTTCAGAAAATTTGTCGATCCAATTTTGATAAACTCCTTTGCCAAGTCTGATTTACTCTTATTCGCCGCACCTTACGTTGAAGAATTAATCCATCCAATGAATTATCGATCAGCTATTTTGGAATCTGACCATGGGTTACAAGAGCATCAACAGCGCCCTTTTCAAGAGCCCCGCGCTCCCAAAAGGGAACAAAAAATACGATTTATTTATGTCGGCCGAGTCGTTCGAACGAAAGGCCTACGTGATGCAATTCGCGGATTTGCGGCTGCCAATTTAAAAAATCAAGCAGAGCTAATTGTAATAGGTGACGGGGAAGACTTGAAAAATTGTCGAATAGAAGCAAAAAATCTCAATATTGAAGACTATGTTGATTTTAGAGGATGGCAATCGCGAGAAGACGTTGAAAAACATTATCAGTCAGCAGATGTTTTTTTGTTTCCAAGTTTTCGAGAGCCAACAGGTGGCGTCTTCCTTGAAGCCATGAGCCATTCCCTTCCCACTATATGTTGTGAATATGGAGGGCCAGAGTATTTTATAGACGAAGATTGTGGAATCCTTGTCCCTCCATTGGAAGAACATCTTTATGCAAATGAAATTGGAAAGGCAATTGACGTCCTGATCAGCAAACCTGAGAAACGTTTCGCAATGTCAAAAGCCGCCTGGGTGAAAGCGAATAACCTATTCTCATGGCCTCAAAAAAGGAAAAGGCTTACTGAAATTTACCAGAATCTTTCAGAAAACCAAACAATATAGCAGATTGCAATAATCAACCACATCATACTCATAATAGGTCCGATCACATAATTTATTAACATAAGAACATTATATATATATAAGTATAATTATTTTAATAAATCGGCAGTCGGGACAGTTATTTGATGCCAAAGGTGGTTTACGCTATTGTTGCTGGGCCAAAGTCCCCATTCCTTGATTGGGCGACTGTTAGTATTCTTCTAACAAAAAACCTTCATAAAGATTTCCCCATTGTTCTTTGCACTGATGATCAAACGCTCGCCTTCATAAAAAAAACCAACCACAAAATACTTGGCCTCATAGATGAAATTTCATGCATACAAGCATTTGACGGTACACCGCGAGAGCGAAGCCGATGGGTTAAAACGAATATCAGGCAAAATGTACGTGGTGATTTCATCTATATTGATGCTGATGCGATACCTGTTGGTCCTCTTGATAGGCTGTATCAACATGACGCAGATATGGCCGCTACAAATGAACTGACGATGCCCCACACAATAGTGAATTGGTATGAGGACGCCTGCACTTGCCTCAATTGGCAATATTCAAGAGATCACTATTTCAATAGCGGAATATTTTTTCTTCGTGATTCAGAAAGAGGGAGGCACTTTGGTACAATGTGGAATAAAAAGTGGCTTCAATGGCGAGAGCATGACAAATCTGGGATAAGTGCCGATCAACCTTCTTTCAACTCCAGTCTAATCGAATTGGATGTCCAAATGCATCTTCTCCCCCGTCGATATAATGTCTTTATGTTACACCCAAATGTCTGTGAAAAAGATCCACGAATTTTCCATTACCCTGCAAGCATTCGCCCCATGAAATATTCCTCACTTCAGTCTACTCTTTGCCGAAAACTTGCTAATACAGGAGAAATTGATTGGGCTCTTGTCAAGCTCGCTCAGAACTCTGGAAACCCTTGGACCTTGCCCAAGCCACTCGTCTGGGCGGAGTATATTCTGGAAATAATTCGAATTAAGCTATTGGATTTTTGCAGAAAACGAATCCCAATCGCACACAGGAAAAAGTTAGTGAGATAGCTAATCACTCATCAGTAATTTGGCAATTTAAATAGCGTACAACAAGGATATTTTATTTACATGGGAGCAAAATATACGTAAAATCCAGATCAAGATGGTTTTAGTTACGCGGGCAAAGCTGCAATATAATTTGTTGCGCCCCGGAAGTATTCAAGTCCTTCTGAATATTGATCAACATGTCTAAGTTTTCCACTCGGCAATATTCTAGAAATTGTATACCCATACCCATCTAACAAATCAAAAAAATCGCGAAAATATGTCCTTGAATTAATGTTTGCCGATCCAAATTCAAATTGAATTAGTTGGATTCTACCTTCACTCAAATATTTATGAGCACCAAACAAAGCTGCCAACTCATGCCCTTCAATATCCAACTTTAACAAATCTATATGCTCTACACCTTCAGCCTCAGCAATAGCATCTACCGTTGTAGCCTGCACAACAGTTTGTACATACGTTTCTTGCATTATTCCCACATCTTTTCGCTTATGCAAAGATGCAAGTCCCGAGCCCCTAGTTGGACAATATAGAGTGACTTCACCGATTTGATCCGTAATGGCCACATTAAACAATTTCTTATTTGGTAGTTGGTTCGCTCTATTAACAATCTGCGGATAGCAGTAATCAGCGCACTCAAACAAAAAATAATGTGATTTCTCATTACCTAATTTTTCAGACAACCAAAGTGCCCAAGCTCCATTATTTGCGCCAACATCAAATATTGTTATTTTTTCAGAAGTCGGCAACAGGCTTGCAACAGCCTCGATTTCACCGGAATTTATAAATTGGGATCCGCTGCCTTTACCGTTCAAATAAGCCAGTCCCGCTTCAAAAAACTCAATTGTCGATGTCAATTTTTCACTTGAAAACAGCCGACTAAGAGGGCGGCCTAGCGGCTTTAAAGTACTATAGCGAGAGCTCATAAACTCTTCCGATACAAAATCATATCACACCCATAAAATTCACCAATCTACAGAGTGGATTAGAATGGGAAACAAACAATTATAAGTTAATCAATAATTTTCTCAAAAAAAAAGGAACCCTATGGAGAACATTCGACTAAATGAAACTTAATACAAAAAATCATTCTGCTGCAGATCACTTAACGTAACCCCAATAAGCTCAATTTGAATATCTGCGACCTGATCTCCACCTAAATCCGCATAGAGCATTCCCTGATCTTCATCAAATCGTACTTGCGTAATCCCTGTCGACAGATCTAGATCCAAAAGATCATCGAATTGATCAATATTTACAGTTCGTTCAAAAGTCATTTGCTCTGATTGAATTTCAACAGCTTCATCTAAAATCGATACATCTGCAACTTGACCTTGCAATTCTTCGCCCCATAATGAACCGCCAGCCATAACATCCCACGATCCAACATCGCCAATAGAATAATCAGAACTGGATCCAGTATACAGGCTATTTCCGTCTAGAAAAACTTCAAGACTTCCTGCGGCGGAATCCAATACAACTTGCACATCATGCCAGCCAGCTTCTGCAAATACATCTGCAAAGTTCAAGTAATCCAATGATCCATCAGTCCCTCTCAGAGAGACTTCCAGGTCGTTGTCCTTAATTTTGATACCATATTGCGTGTGATTGTGGATAAGTACTTGTGTTCCGTTATTTAGCCCGTCCATTTCAAATGTTATGCTAACAGTCATGTCTGACAGATTAAAAAAGGACTCGTCTCGACCCAAACTTACAGCACCTGATCCAAAATCAGATGCTGCATCTTCTAACGCTGGAATCTCATCCGCTGCAGTATGAATTGGCGCGGAGAATTCGCTGCTCCCAATAAACTCAAAACTTCCTGGAACTAACCCTTCAAAAGAAATTTTGTCTTCGACACCAAAATCAGTAATAATATCATGTGACGTCAATCCTACTGCGCTGTCTTTTGCTTGGTAGAATTTGAAAACATCAGCACCTTCGCCGCCTGTTAATTCATCCTGCCCCCAACCGCCAAACAAAGTGTCATCACCAACTCCACCAGACAGAGTGTCATTTCCACTAAACCCATACAAAAAATTACTATCATCACTTCCAATAATTAGGTTATCTCCAGTATCACCCGCAAACTCTTCATCCGCAAGTATGATGGAAAGCATGTTTGCCCCCGCTTCTACGCCTTGTATTGGAATGAAATTTTCAAGTGAATTTGAATCACCCAAAAGTGGGCTATTGAATAGGTACTCATAGTTTGGACCAAATTCACCGCTTAATTCCGCTACAACATTCCCTTCAAATGTGTAAGAAGCTTCATCTTCAAGCAGGTATTTACTCGCAATATTATCTGTAATTTCAACGTTATTCACGTCATAAACTTGGATCCAAGTTGGGCGATCTATATCAACATTGGACAAAACCGTATTCTCTCGGATAACAAGACCATCAACACCGCTGACAGTAATACCGTGGTAACCAGATTGATAAACGAGATTATTCTCAATTACAAAATCGAAATGTCCGAGAGATGCTTCATCCTTAATAAATATACCTTGGGCCGATCCACCCTCAGATTGAGCCATGAAATTGTCCCGTATCACAACATTGCTTGAAGGTCTTTCGGCACCGGCAGACCAGAATTGTATATAGTCACCATGGTCCCCTTTCTCAGCATCAGGATAGAAATCACTAAAGGAATTTTGTTCAATTTCTACATTTTGAACACCAACAAAATCAAACCCGTCGGAGCGAATGTTATGCACAGTATTCCCAGTAACAATTAGATCCTCGGAGTTACTAAATATTGCGGCCCGAGTAAGTGATGAGAAATCAGAGTTATCAACAGTAACGCCAGCGGTGTCTTTAATATATAGCCCATAGACCCCGGAATCTCTCATACCTTCACCTCCGGCAAAAGTACTATCTGCAAACTCAACATTGCTACTGTCCTGAGTTCGGACAACGTAACGGCCCCAAATTGCTTCTTCCAGACTGTTCGCCTGAAAATTAATTCCTTCGAAGGATATATTCGAGGATTCAAAAACTGTAACCTCAGAGAGGCGAGCGGGATTGAGGGAGTCTGCCGACATAATTGTCAAACCAAGTGCTGGATCTAATCCAGATACGGTTACCCCAATATAATCGCCCGGATGCAATTTGATTGTTAGTCCAGAGACATCACCATCGAGAACAGCGTTTAATTCTTCAAGATTATAAACTTCAACCACATTCTCAGCATCTGGTGTTGGCTCTGGTGTTGGCTCTGGTGTTGGCTCTGGTGTTGGCTCTGGTGTTGGCTCTGGTGTTGGCTCTGGTGTTGGCTCTGGTGTTGGCTCTGCAGAAAACGCTTGCTGAGGGTCTGTCAATCCAACTGTAAGATCGCCCTCGTCAAGGGCGTACATTCTATCATAAATTTCCTGGGATCCGTCGATACTCAGCGCTTCGTTATGAATTGACACATCTGCAACGTGCCCATCCAGAGCTTTACCCCATGGATTACCTCCAGCAGTAATGTCCCAATACGAAGGCGCACCTATGTCATATCCATCACTAGAGCCGGAATACACAACTTCACCATCCAAATAGAACTCGAGCGTTCCACCTGAGTTATCCAGAACAACTTGAATATCATGCCAACCAGTTTCGTTTATTGCATTCTCAACATTAACATAACTAAAACTCCCATCTACTCCTTTTAAGGCTACTGAGATCCCATCGTCATCAACCAACAAGGCGTATTGCATATGGTTCCACAGAAGCGCTTGAGAGCCACCAGTTAAACTATTCAATTCGAAAGTTGCACTAATTGTAAAATCATCCAGATTGAACAAAGAAGCATCACGACCTAGATTAACAACCCCAGCCCCAAAATTCTCAGCGGCCGTTGAAAGAAGTTCCCCTTGCGATGGTAATGCTACCGGAGGCAAAGCTTCATCAACACCATTGACCGCTACCGTAATCGAATGTTCTGTTCCATCAACGGACAAAACCGTCATTGTATCGGTAACACTTTCACCTGCGCCAAGAGCTTGAATGGCCGGGCTGTCCGCTGCCGTATAGGTCCAGTTGCCCGCTGCATCAATGGCAAGCGCGCCATAAGTGCCCGTAACTGTGCCCGCGACAAATCCGCTCTCGCCCGCATCAACGTCATCAGCCGTCAGTTTACCAGACGTTGTCAG